>Ga0105251_10000008_pt1 | contig 213669 bp, 153 predicted proteins | sample KBSS64metaG_FD_80424 | JGI IMG/M metagenome (GOLD analysis project Ga0105251, IMG submission 80424) | Switchgrass rhizosphere microbial communities from Kellogg Biological Station, Michigan, USA - KBS S6-4 metaG | ecosystem: Host-associated > Plants > Roots > Rhizosphere > Soil | place...
CATCGGCGGCATGGACGCGTTCGCGCGCGGCCTGGAGGTGGCCCATGCGCTGCTGACGGCCTCGCCGCTGGAGCAGTGGCGCGCCGAGCGCTACGCCAGCTTCGACAGCGGCGCCGGCGCGGCCTTCGCTGCCGGCAGCAGCACGCTGGCGGACCTGGCGGCGCACGCGGCCAAGGCCGGCGAGACCAAGCAGGTCAGCGGCCGCCAGGAAGCCTACGAGAACCTGATCAACCAGTACCTGATCCGCTGAGGCCGCGTCCGCCAGCCGCCGCCGCGTCAGCGCCGCTGGCGGCGCGCGGTGGCCGGTGCGGCGACCGAATCGCGCTTGACCAGTTGATGAGCGAGCACATGATCGATCTTCGCCCGAGCCGTACGTTCCTTGTTGCGGATGCTGCGCAGCAGGATGTCGATCGCCGCGTCGGCCATCGCCGCGATCGGCTGGCGCACGGTGGTCAGTTCCGGCCACACCGCGGTCGCGGCGGAGGTGTCGTCGAAGCCGACCACCGACAGGTCGCGCGGCACGTCCAGGCCGCGCCGGTGCGCGACCGAGATCGCCGCGGCGGCCATGTCGTCGTTGCTGGCGATGATGGCGCTGGGCGGCTGCCGCCGCGACAGCAGCTTTTCGGCGGCGTCCAGGCCGGAACGGTAGGTGTAGTCGCCCGGCTGCAGCAGGTGCCGGTCCAGGCGCAGCCCGGCCTCGGCCAGGGCCGCCTGGAAGCCTTCGAAGCGGCGCGCGCTGGCCGACAGGTTGGAGCGCCCGGCGATGTAGCCGATGCGGGTGTGGCCCTGCGCGATCAGGTAGGCGGTGATGTCCTTGCTGGCATTGAACTCGTCCACGCGCACGCAGGCCACCTGTTCGCTGAAACGGTCGGAGGCGATCGCCACCACCGGCACCTTGGCGCGCACCAGTTCGTGGATCGCGGCCTCCGATTCGCACAGCGGCGGCGGCAGGATCACCCCGGCCACGCTCTTGGCCAGCTTGCGCGCGGCCTTGCGTTCGGCCTCGGCGCCGAGGTCGTCCCAGTAGTCCACCACCACCTGGATCGAGGTGCGCGAGGCGGCGCGCAGCACGCCGACCAGCAATTCGCCGAGATAGGCGCCGCTGGGATTGCTGTAGATCAGCGCGACCCGCGTGTTCTGCGCGGCGGCCAGCGCGCTGGCCGCCAGGTTCGGCGTGTAGCCGAGCGTCTCGACCGCGCGCATGACCTGTTCGCGGGTGGTGTCGCGCACGTTGCCCTGGCCGTTGATCACCCGCGACACCGTCATCGGCGAGACCTTGGCCAGCGCGGCCACCTCGTCGATGGTCACGGCAAGGCTCTTGCGGCGCACCGATTTCCTGACCTTCTCCAAGATGGACCTCTTCGCTGGCGTGCGGGCGTGGGTCTCGACCGGGGAGGTCCTGCGCAAGCCGCGTGCGCGGCGGTGCCGCGGCACGGTGCGGATCCCGACACGAGTGACGCCTGCATGGTACCGGGAAGCCGGGTGGGCGGCGACCATCGCCGCGCGCCTGCCGCGGCGTCGAGGCCACGCGCATGAGCGCCCATGCCGCGTCGCGCGCGCCACGCCGCCGGGGTCGGTTGCGTGGCGGCTGGCTGGGCAGCGCCTGCCTGTGGCTGGCGCTGCTGCTGCCCGCCATGGCGGCGCAGGCCGAGGACGGCTACGACCTATGGTTGCGCTACCAGCCGCTGGCGCCGGCGCAGGCCGCGCCGTGGCGCGCCGCGGCGACGCAACTGGTGGCCGCCGCCGACACGCCGATGCAGCGCGCCGCGCGCGCCGAGCTGCGCCGCGGCCTGGACGGCCTGCTCGGTGCCGCGCCGCCGCTCGCGCCCACGGCGGACCGCGCCGGCGCGATCGTGCTCGGCACCCCGGCCACGCCGGCGATCGCGCGGCTGCGCCTGGACACGCGCGGCCTGGGCGAGGAGGGCTACCTGATCCGCAGCGTGCGCATCGACGGCCGTCCGGCCACCGTGCTGGTCGGCGGCGGCGAGCGCGGCGTGCTGTATGCGGCATTCCACTTGCTGCGCTTGCTGCAGACCGGGCAGGCGCCTTCCGCGCTGGCGCTGCGCGAGGTGCCGCGGGTGAAGCTGCGCGTGCTCGACCATTGGGACAACCTGGATGGCGTGGTCGAACGCGGCTATGCCGGCGCCTCGCTGTGGGACTGGCAGAAGCTGCCCGGCTACGTGGACCCGCGCTACACCGACTACGCGCGCGCCAATGCCTCCATCGGCATCAATGGCGCGGTGTTGAACAACGTCAACGCCAAGGCCTGGAGCCTGACCCCGGACTATCTGGACAAGGCCGCGGCGCTGGCCGACGCGCTGCGGCCATATGGCATCCGCGTGTACCTGAGCGCGCGCTTCAGCGCGCCGCTCGAACTCGGCGGGCTGCCGACCGCCGATCCGCTGGACCCGGCGGTGCGGCGCTGGTGGCGCGACAAGGCCGATGCGATCTACGCGCGCATTCCCGACTTCGGCGGCTTCCTGGTCAAGGCCAATTCCGAAGGCCAGCCCGGCCCGCAGGACTACGGGCGCACGCATGCCGACGGCGCCAACATGCTCGCCGACGCGCTGGCACCGCATGGCGGGGTGGTGATGTGGCGCGCCTTCGTCTATTCGCACGAACAGCCCGACGACCGCGCCAAGCAGGCCTACAGCGAGTTCGTGCCGCTGGACGGCAAGTTCCGCGACAACGTGGTGGTGCAGGTCAAGAACGGCGCCATCGACTTCCAGCCGCGCGAGCCGTTCCACCCGCTGTTCGGGGCGATGCCGAAGACGCCGCTGATGCTGGAATTCCAGATCACCAAGGAGTACCTCGGCTTCGCCACGCATCTGGTCTATCTGGGCACGCTGTACCAGGAGACCCTGCAAGCGAACACCTACCGCGGCAAGCAGACGACGGTGGCGCGGGTGGTGGAGGGCGCGGTGGATGGCCATGCGCTCAGCGGCATCGCCGGGGTCGCCAACATCGGCGCGGACCGCAACTGGTGCGGTTCGATCTTCGACCAGGCCAACTGGTACGCGTTCGGGCGGCTGGCCTGGAATCCGCAGGGCGATGCGCGGGCGATCGCCGAGGACTGGGTGCGGATGACCTTCGGCGACGATCCTGCGCTGGTCGCGCCGGTGGTCGGGATGATGCTGGCCTCGCACCAGGCGGCGGTCGACTACATGACCCCGCTCGGCCTGCATCACCTGATGGGCCGCGGCCACCATTACGGCCCGGCGCCATGGGATGCGGGCAGCGAGCGCCCGGATTGGGATCCGGTCTACTACCACCGCGCCGACCGCACCGGCATCGGCTTCGACCGCAGCGCGACCGGCAGCAACGCGGTGGCGCAGTACGCGCCGCCGCTGGCGCGCCGCTTCGGCGACGTGCGCACGGTGCCGGAGGACTATCTGCTGTGGTTCCACCATGTGCCGTGGGAGCACCGCATGGCCTCGGGCCGGCCGCTGTGGGACGAACTGCTCGGCCGCTACGACCGCGGCGTGGCCGAGGTGGCGCGGATGCGCGCGACCTGGGCCGGGCTGGCGCCGTACGTGGATGCGCCGCGCTACCGCCAGGTCGCCGACTTCCTGGCGATCCAGCAGCGCGAGGCGCAGTGGTGGCGCGATGCCAGCATCGCCTACTGGCAACACGTGTCCGGCCGCACGCTGCCGCCGGGCATCGCGCCGCCGCCGCATCCGCTGGCCTATTACCAGTCGTTGTCGTTTCCGTACGCACCGGGGAATCCGAAATGACCTCGCATCGTGTTGTCGTCCACGCCACGCGCTGCCTGCTGCTGGCGGCGCTGTGCGCGCCCGCGTTCGCCCTCGCCGACCAGGCGCAACCGCCGCTGCTGCACGCGCTGTTCCAGGACCACGCGGTGCTGCAACGCGATGCGCCGATCCGCGTGTGGGGGCAAGCCGCGGCCGGCGAGACGGTGACCGTGCAGCTGGCGCAGCAGCGCGTGCAGGCGCGTGCCGACCGCCAGGGCCGCTGGCAGGCGCAGCTGCCGGCGTTGCCGGCCGGCGGGCCGTATACCCTGCAGGCCAGCACCGCGCGCGGCCGCGTGCAGCGCGCCGAGGACGTGCTGCTCGGCGACGTGTGGCTGTGTTCGGGCCAGTCGAACATGGAGCTGCCGGTGCAGCGCACGCTGGATACGCGCAGCGAGATCGCCGACGCGCAGCAACCGGCGATCCGCATGTTCAAGGTGCCGGCGCAGTCCAGCCCGACCCCGCAGGCGCAGTTCGGCGGCCCCGCCGCGTGGCAGCCGACCACGCCGGAGACGGTCGGCGAATTTTCCGCGGCCTGCTATTACTTCGCCCGCGAACTGCGCAAGACCGTGGACGTGCCGATGGGGCTGATCAATGCCTCCTGGGGCGGCTCGCAGATGCAGGCGTGGATCGGCGACGCGGCCCTGCGCACGGTGCCGGGCAACGCGCCGGCGCTGGACGTGCTGGCACGCTACGCCACCGATCCGCAGCAGGCCGCGCCGCGCTGGGGCCGGCTGTGGGAGGCGTGGTGGCGCGCGCACGGTGCTGGCGCGCCTTGGCAGCCGGACGACGCCAGCGACGCCTGGCAGGCGGTGCCGGCGCTGGACGCCTGGGACGACTGGGGCGTGCCGCAGCTGGTCAATTTCAACGGCATGGTCTGGTACCGCGGCACGGTCACGCTGAGCGCCGCGCAGGCCAAGCAGCCGGCGACGCTGGCGCTGGGGCCGGTGGACGAACTCGACCAGACCTGGGTCAACGGCCAGGCGGTGGGCAGCAGCTATGGGGCCGACCAGCCGCGCAGCTACGTGTTGCCGCGCGGCGCGCTGCATGCGGGCAAGAACACCGTGGTGGTCAACGTGTACAACAGCTATCGCCGCGGCGGTCTGCTCGGCGGGCCGTACGTGCAGCAACTGCAGTTGGGCGACGGCACGCGGGTGGCGCTGAGCGGCTGGCAGTACCGTATCGCGCCGCGAGAACTGGGCACGCCGCCGCGCGCGCCGTGGTCGTCCGCGGCGGGCCTGACCACGCTGTACAACGGCATGATCGCGCCGCTCGGCCGGGTCGGCCTGCGCGGGGTGCTGTGGTACCAGGGCGAATCCAACACCGGCGATGCGGCGGGCTATCCGGCGCTGCTCGATGCCTGGCAGCGCGACTGGCGGCAGCGCTTCGGCGCGCGGCTGCCGCTGTTGCTGGTGCAACTGGCCAACTTCGGCGCGCCGCCCACCGCGCCGGGCGACAGCGGTTGGGCGCAGCTGCGCGAGGCGCAACGGCGCTTCGTCGCCGCCGACCCGCACGCCGCGCTGGCGGTGGCGATCGACATCGGCGACCGCTACGACATCCATCCGGCCAACAAGCAGGAGCTCGGCCGCCGCCTGGCGCGCGCCGCGCGCCATGTGGTCTACGGCGAGGCGTTGCCGCCCTCCGGGCCGGTGCCGCGCGCGCTGCGCCGCGATGGCGCGGCGCTGGTGGTCGATTTCGACGACGTCGATGGCGCGTTGCAGGCCTATAGCGCCATCGCGCCGATCGGTTTCGAACTGTGCGGCGCCGCCCCCGGCAGTTGCCGCTACGCGCAGGCGGACCTGCAGCAGCACAGCGTGCGCCTGCCGATCCCGGCGGGCCTCGCGCCGACCCGCGTGCGCTACTGCTGGGCCGACAGCCCGGTGTGCACCCTGTTCGACCGCGCCGGATTGCCGGCCGGTCCGTTCGAACTGTCCCTCCCGTCCGCGGCCGCTGCGGCCGCGGCGTCTTCCCCGTGAGCGATCCGCGATGACCCAGACTTCCGACAGCGCCACTTCCGCCCAAGGCTCGGCCCGCGATCGCGAGATCGTCGAGGCGCGGGTCATCGTCACTTGCCCGGGGCGCAACTTCGTCACCCTCAAGATCGTCACCCGCTCCGGCGTGTACGGCCTGGGCGACGCCACCCTCAACGGCCGCGAACTGGCGGTGGCGTCCTACCTGCAGGACCACGTGGTGCCGAACCTGATCGGTCGCGACGCCGGCCGCATCGAGGACATCTGGCAATTCTTCTACCGCGGCGCGTACTGGCGGCGCGGGCCGGTGACGATGACCGCGATCGCCGCGGTGGACGTGGCGCTGTGGGACATCCTCGGCAAGATGGCCGGCATGCCGCTGTACCAGTTGCTGGGCGGGCGCTCGCGCGAGGGCGCGCTCGTCTACGGCCACGCCAACGGCCGCGACATCGCCGAAACCAGCGAGGAAGTCGCCCGCTTCCGCGAACTCGGCTTCATCGCCATCCGCGCGCAATGCGGCGTGCCTGGGATCAAGAAGACCTACGGCATCTCCAGCGGCGGCAAGCCCTACGAACCGGCCGAGAGCGAGCTGCCGACCGAGACCGTGTGGTCGACGCCGCGCTATCTCAGCGTCGTGCCGAAGCTGTTCGAACAGCTGCGCGCCGACCATGGCGAGGAGATCGAGCTGCTGCACGACGCGCACCACCGGCTGACCCCGATCGAAGCGGCGCGGCTGGCGCGCGACCTGGAGCCGTACCGGCTGTTCTGGCTGGAGGACGCCACCCCGGCGGAGAACCAGCGCGCGTTCGAGACGATCCGCCAGCACTCGGTGACGCCGCTGGCGGTGGGCGAGGTGTTCAATTCGATCTGGGACTGCAAGCACCTGATCGAGCAGCAGCTGATCGACTACATCCGCACCACCATCGTCCACGCCGGCGGCATCACCCACGTACGCCGCCTGGCCGACTTCGCCGCGCTGCACCAGGTGCGCACCGGCTTCCATGGCGCCACCGACCTGTCGCCGGTGTGCATGGGCGCGGCGCTGCACTTCGACACCTGGGTGCCGAACTTCGGCATCCAGGAGTACATGTTCCATTCCGACGAGGCCAACGAAGTGTTTCCGCACGACTACGCGTTCCATGCCGGCCGCCTGCATTGCGGCGAGGCGCCCGGTCATGGCGTGGACATCGACGAAGCGCTGGCCAAGCGCTATCCGTACGCGCCCAAGCAACTGCCGATCGCGCGCCTGGAAGACGGCGCGATGTGGGATTGGTGATGCGCATGCGCTGGGGACGCGCATGGCTGTGGGCGCTGCTGGGCGCGGCGACGCTGCAGGCCGCGTCGGCGCAGCGCGCGCCGGCGCCGGCGGCCGACACGGTCGCCTTCGACTGGTTCGCATACCGCGGCGACGATGCGGTGTTCGCCACGCCGCCGCCGGCGGGCCACTACCGCAATCCGGTGCTGGCCGGCTTCTATCCCGACCCGAGCGTCACCCGCGCCGGCGACCGCTACTACCTGGTCAATTCCACCTTCGCCTACTTCCCGGCGCTGCCGGTGTTCGAGAGCCGCGACCTGGTGCACTGGCGGCAGGTCGGCAACGTGGTCGAGCGCGCCGAGCAGCTGGACTACGACGGCCTGCGCGTGTCGCGCGGCATGTTCGCCGCCAGCATCGCGCACCACCAGGGCCGCTTCTACGTGGTCGGCACCGCGGTGGACAGCGGCGGCAACTTCATCGCCACGGCGGACGATCCGGCCGGGCCATGGTCGCCGCTGCACTGGCTGCCGGACATCGACGGCATCGATCCGTCGCTGTTCTTCGACGACGACGGCACCGCCTACCTGCTCAACAACGGTCCGCCCGACGGCGCGCCGCTGTACGAAGGCCACCGCGCGATCTGGATGCAGCGCTTCGACCTGGCGCGGCTGCAGCCGGTCGGCCCGCGCAAGGTGCTGGTCAACGGCGGCGTGGACCTGGCCAGCAAGCCGATCTGGATCGAAGGCCCGCACCTGTACAAGCGCGATGGCTGGTACGTGCTGTCCTGTGCCGAAGGCGGCACCGGCCCGCAGCATTCGCAGGTGGCATTGCGCAGCCGCACGCCGTGGGGACCCTACCTGCCGGCGCCGCACAATCCGATCCTGACCCAGCGCGACCTGCCTGCCGGGCGCGCCGACCCGATCAGCAACGCCGGCCATGCCGATCTGGTCGAGGGCCCCGACGGCAAGTGGTGGGCGCTGTTCCTGGCCAGCCGCCCGTACGCGCAAGACCGCTACAACACCGGCCGCGAGACCTTCCTGTTGCCGGTGACCTGGCGCGATGGCTGGCCCGCGATCCTGCCGGCGGGCCAGCCGATCCCCTACGTCGCGCCGGGTCCGGCCGGACTGCGCGCCGATGCCCAGACCGCGCCGCTGAGCGGCAACTTCACCTGGCGCGACGACTTCGACGCGGCGCGCCGCGATCCCCGCTGGCTGCTGCTGCGCACGCCCAAGCGCGCGTGGCTGGACCTGCGCGCGCGTCCGGGTTGGTTGACGCTGCACCCCGATACGCAGGGTCTCGACGGCAGCGGCAATCCGGCGTTCCTGGCCTACCGGCAACAGCACATGCGCTTCGACGCCAGCACCGCCGTGCAGATCCCGGCGCGGCCGGGCCTGGTCGCCGGCCTGGCCGCCTTCCAGAACGCCGATGCCTGGTACGTGCTCGGCGTGCGCCGCCGCGGTACGCGTGCCGAAGTGTTCCTCGACAAGCGTGACGGCCAGCGCACCATCACGGTCGCGCGCAGCCCGGTCGCCGCGACGGGCACGCTGCGCCTGAAGATCGCCGGCGACGGCGGCCGCTATGCCTTCGCCTTTGCCGCCGATGGGCAGGACTGGCGCTGGCTGCGCCGCGACGACGATGCGGCCATGCTCAGCACGGCCGTGGCCGGCGGCTTCACCGGCACCACCCTCGGGCCGTATGCCCGCCGCGAACCGGATCCATCCAGCAAGGAGTAGGCAATGCACACCGAGACCGCGCCGTACACGGGACGGCGCCACCGCGTCGCGACGCTGGCGTTGCTGTTGGCCATGGCGCCGTGCGCGGCGGTCGCCGCCGAGGCGCCGCCGCCGTACCTGGACACCCAGCGCAGTTTCGAACAGCGCGCGGCCGACCTGGTGTCGCGCATGACCCTGGAGGAAAAAGCCGCGCAGATGCAGAACGCCGCGCCGGCGATCCCGCGCCTGGGCGTGCCGGCCTACGACTGGTGGAACGAGGCGCTGCACGGCGTGGCCCGCGCCGGCGGCGCCACCGTGTTCCCGCAGGCGATCGGCATGGCGGCTACCTTCGACGTGCCGCTGATGCAGGACGTCTCCACCGCGATCAGCGACGAGGCGCGCGCCAAACACCACGAAGCGCTGCGCCACGATCAGCACGCGCGCTACCAGGGGCTCACGTTCTGGTCGCCGAACATCAACATCTTCCGCGACCCGCGCTGGGGCCGCGGCCAGGAAACCTACGGCGAGGATCCGTTCCTCACCGCGCGCATGGGCGTGACCTTCGTGCAGGGCCTGCAGGGCGAGGGCGACGACGCGCCGAAGAACGCGCAGGGCGAGACCTACCGCAAGCTCGACGCCACCGCCAAGCACTTCGCCGTGCACAGCGGCCCGGAGGCCGACCGCCATCACTTCGACGCGCACCCGTCGCAGCGCGACCTGTACGAAACCTACCTGCCGGCGTTCGAGGCGCTGGTCAAGGAAGGGCAGGTGGACGCGGTGATGGGCGCCTACAACCGCGTCTACGGCGAATCGGCCAGCGCCAGCAAGTTCCTGCTGCGCGACGTGCTGCGCGACACGTGGGGTTTCGACGGCTACGTGGTGTCCGATTGCTGGGCGATCGTGGACATCTGGAAGAACCACAAGATCGTCGCCACCCGCGAGGAGGCCGCAGCGCTGGCGGTGAAGCACGGCACCGAACTGGAATGCGGCGAGGAATACTCCACGCTGCCGGCCGCCGTGCGCAAGGGACTGATCAGCGAAGCCGAGGTCGACAAGGCCTTGCAGAAGCTGATGTCTTCGCGCATGCGCCTGGGCATGTTCGATCCGCCGGACACACTGCGCTGGGCACAGATTCCGATCTCTGCCAACCAGTCGCCGGCGCACGACGCACTCGCCCGGCGCACCGCGCGCGAATCGCTGGTGCTGCTGAAGAACGACGGCGTGCTGCCGTTGTCGCGCGCCAAGCTCAAGCGCATCGCCGTGATCGGCCCCACCGCCGACGACACCATGGCGCTGCTCGGCAACTACTACGGCACGCCGGCCGCGCCGGTCACCGTGCTGCAGGGCATCCGCGACGCAGCGCCCGACGCCGAGGTGCTCTACGCGCGCGGCGCCGACCTGGTCGAAGGCCGCGACGACCCCGCCGCCACGCCGCTGATCGAACCGCAATACCTGCGCCCGGCGGCCGACTCGCCCGAGCGCGGCCTGCGCGGCGAATACTTCCGCAACCGCGACCTGTCCGGCGCCCCGGCGCTGGTGCGCACCGATGCGCAGATCGGCTTCAAGTGGGACCGCGGCTCGCCCACCGACAACCTGCTCGCCCGCGGCGAAGCCGGCCCGGACCAGGCCATTCCCGCCGACAACTTCAGCATCCGCTGGAGCGGCAAGCTGGTGCCGCCGGCGAGCGGCACCTACCACCTGGAAACCGCGGCCGACGACGGCGTGCGCCTGTACCTGGACGGCAAGCGCCTGATCGACCGCTGGAGCGCCAGCGACCGCCTGCATGCCGACGGTGTCGACGTGCGCCTGGAAGCCGGCCGCAGCTACGACCTGCGCCTGGAGTACTACGAAGGCGAGCGCGACGCCGGCATCCGCCTGGCCTGGCGCCAGCCCGGCGCCAAGCCGCCGCTGCAGGAAGCGCTGGACGCGGCGCGCGGCGCCGATGTGGTGGTGTTCGTCGGCGGCCTGACCGGCGACGTGGAAGGCGAGGAGATGAAGGTCAACTATCCCGGCTTCGCCGGCGGCGACCGCACCGACCTGCGCCTGCCCAAGCCGCAGCGCGACCTGCTCGAAGCCCTGCACGGCACCGGCAAGCCGGTGGTGGCGGTGCTGACCACCGGTTCGGCGCTGGCCATCGACTGGGCGCAGCAGCACGTGCCGGCGATCCTGCTGGCCTGGTACCCCGGCCAGCGCGGCGGCAGCGCCGTGGCCGACGTGCTGTTCGGCGACGCCAACCCCGCCGGCCGCCTGCCGGTGACGTTCTACAAGGAAAGCGAGAAGCTGCCCGCGTTCGACGACTACGCCATGCGCGGCCGCACCTACCGCTACTTCGGCGGCACCCCGCTATACCCGTTCGGGCACGGCCTGTCGTACACCCGGTTCGCCTATTCCGACCTGCGCCTGGACCGCAGCAAGCTGGCGGCCGACGGCAGCCTGCACGCTACGCTGAAGGTGAAGAACACCGGCCAGCGCGCCGGCGACGAAGTGGTGCAGTTGTACCTGCACCCGCTGTCACCGCAGCGGGACCGCGCGCGCAAGGAACTGCGCGGCTTCCAGCGCATCGCCCTGCAACCCGGCGAAACCCGCGAAGTGAGTTTCGCCATCTCCCCGCAGACCGACCTGCGCATCTACGACGAAGCGCGCAAGGCCTACGTGGTGGACCCGGGCGACTACGAACTGCAGGTCGGCGCGTCGAGCAGCGACGTCCGCGTGCGCCAGCGCTTCAGCGTGCAGCCGTCGGCTGCGGCGCCGCAGCGGTGATCGAGCTCGGTGGTGCGCGCCATCCAAGCGCGCGCCCCCGAAGCGCGGGCATGGATGGACGAAACCGGCCCCACGCACGCCACCCATGCACCCGGCCCCGCGATTCCCTGTAGGAGCGGCTTCAGCCGCGACCGCCTTACCGACCATGCCGCAGACCGCAGTTCCCTTCCTGGATCGCCCGTGACCGACCCACGCCTCACCGCCGCCGCGCTCCCCAACCTCCCACCAACCATCGCGCGCCCGCGCTACGTCCTGGACCGCCTGTGCATCGGCATCGTCCACCTCGGCGCAGGCGCCTTCCACCGCGCCCACCAGGCGGTCTACCTCGACGACCTGCTTGCCGACGAACCGGACTGGGCGATCAGCGCGGTCTCCCTGCACAGCCCGCAGGCGCGCGACGCACTGCGCCCGCAGGACAGCCTGTACACCCTGGCCCTGCTCGACGAGCCCCCGCAGCTGCGGATCATCGGCGCCATCCGCGAAGTGCTGTGCGCGCAGGACGAACAGCCGGCCGTGCTCGCCCGCCTGGCCGACCCCGCGGTGCGCCTGGTCACCCTCACCGTCACCGAGAAGGGCTACTGCCTGGCGGGCGACCACCTCGACTTCGCCCATCCGGACATCGTCCACGACCTCGCCACCCCGCACGCCCCACGCAGCGCCATCGGCTATCTGGTCGCCGGCCTGCGCGCGCGCCTGCGCCTGGGGCTGGCGCCATACACCGTACTCAGTTGCGACAACCTGCCGGACAACGGCGGCAAGCTGCGCCGCGCCGTGCTGCAGTTCGCGCACGTCCTCGACCCCGCGCTCGCCGCCTGGATCGACAGCGAAGCCACCTTTCCCTGCTCGATGGTCGACAGCATCACCCCGGCCAGCGACGACGCCCTGCGCGAGCGCGTCGCGGCGCGACTGGGTTGCCACGACGCCTGGCCGATCCAGCGCGAGCGCTACAGCCAGTGGGTGATCGAAGACCGCTTCTGCAATGGCCGCCCCGCCTTCGAACGCGCCGGCGTCACCCTCAGCGACGACATCGCCGGCTTCGATCGCGCCAAGCTGCGTTTGCTCAACGGCCCGCACTCCACGCTGGCCTACCTGGGCGCGCTGCTCGGCCTGGACACCGTCGCCGACGCCATGCGTCATCCGCCGTTGGCCGCCTTCGTCGAAGCGCTGATGCGCGAGGACATCGCCCCCACCCTGCAACCGATGCCCGGCTTCGACCCGCAGCGCTACACCGGCGCCATTCTCGCCCGCTTCCGCAACCCGGCCATCGCCCACCGCCTGGCGCAGATCGCCTGGGACGGCTCGCAAAAACTGCCGGTGCGCCTGCTCGGCACCATCGCCGACGCCCTGGCCGCCGGCCGCCGCATCGACCGGCTGTGCCTGCCCGTCGCGGCTTGGATGCAGTTCGTGCGCCAACAGGCACGCGGCGGCGTGGCCCTGGTCGATCCCATGGCCGAGGCGCTGGACGGGGTCGGGCGCCGCGCGACCGGCGAGGCAGTTCACGACGTGGCGGCGTTCCTCGCGCTGGAGGCGGTGTTCGCGCCGCTGTCGGGCGACGCGCGCTTCGTCCAGGCGCTGCGCAGCGCCTACGCCGCGTTGGGCGATGGCGGCGCGGCGGGCGTCGCGCGCGCGCTCTCGATGGGGTAGACGCATGTGTTTCCGTGGAAACCCGTCGCGTGGAAGCCGTCGCGCGACATCGCGGCCACTTGTTTAGAGTTCCGAGACCGCGACGGTGCCGAACGTGCCGGTCAACCGGCTGATCACGATGCCGAGATAGCGCAGGCCTTCGGTCGTATTCGCGCAAAAATACAGCCCGTCGCCGTCGCAGTGCATGACCGCCTCCGGCATCTGGCGGGGATCGCCAGCGAGGCGGTACGCGATCCTGGATGGGTCCGGGTCGTTCGGCTCGGTGCCGGGCACATGGCCGAGGGCGCGGCGGATCTGTTGCGTGTCGGTACAGGCGAACGTCAACCGATACTCATATCCCATCGGAGTATCCTGTTGGTCGACCCTTGCGCTCCCGCGCCGTGGTGCACAGGTGTGCAGGCACGCGCGCCCCGATGTTTCCCGCTGCGCTACTGGCCATCTTCGTAATGCTCGTGCGCCTGGGCCGCACAGGAAAAGGTCTGAATGAAGGCGGGCTGCCGATGCTCCGGCTTGCTGGGCCGGAACAGGCCTTCGCCGACCGCCCAATCGTAGGTGCCGACACCGACCGGATACTCGGTGAGCGTTCCGCTGAGCCGGTTGACGACGATCCACGCCTGCGCCTGATCCTTGCTCCAGAACACGCCGGAAGGAAACGCGGCCTTCGGACCGCAGAACACCCAGACCGTGGATGGCGTCATGTCATTCGTCGAGATGGAGAAAGCGATGTTTGCCTCGCCGCGCATGAAAGATGGCAGCAGGCGGGCGCAGCATAGCAACCGGACATACGGCTCGCATCCAGCCTGGTGTCGACGCGGTGCCGTGGCCGCTCCGCCCAGCCGCACCAGCGAAGCCCGCGTGCCAGCGTCGACAAGCGGCGGTATGCGACACTCCCGCATCGACCGAGCGCGCTGCCATGTTCAAGAACCTGATCCCGAAGATCTTCTACGAACGCCTCCAGGACGGCCTCGACTTCTTCGTCGACGGCCTGGGCTTCGCGGTCCTGTACCAGGATCCCACGATGGCCGTGGTCGCGCGCGACGGCGCCAAGGCCTATCTGGTCGAGAACCCCGAGTGGGCGGCGAAGGACCGTCCGGAGCTGAGCGTCGAGACCGACGATGTCGATGCGATCTACAAGGAAATGTCCACACGCGTGCCGCACCTGCTGCATCCGAACTGCAACACCGTCGCGCTCAGGCCCTGGGGCTCGCGCGAATTCGCGATGCTGGACAAGACCACGGTGTGCGTGAACTTTCGCGAGTGGCCGGCGGAAGGGTGAGCCTGGCCACGATTGCCACCCTGGTCGCATTGGCGGGGGCGGCGACCAGGGTGGCGCCGAAGTACCTGCAGTGTAACGTGGCAAAAACGAGGTCATGTTGAACTCTTAAGTGAACCTGACCCCATACGGTTGGCTACTACAGTTCGCATTGGAGTCCGGTCTGCGGCCTAACACCAGAATTAAGCCGACACGCGAAGCGGGTTCGGCTTGACTGAATTGTTAGGCTGCACATGATCGTCCGAAATGCGGGACAGGGCGCCATTAACCACGACTATTGCTAGAGCAAGATTCTCCTGCCGAGTCTCGCGCCATTTTACTGACTGATATGAGTTCCTGACGCAGTCAATAAGCCCATCGATCTTCCGCTCTAGGTGGCCGATATCACGGCCATGCGCGAGCTCATTGCGAGCCATGTTCAGCTTTTCGAGGCATAGCCATACGTTGGAATCAGTGCCATCAATGGCTTGGGCAAGCTTTAGCTTGTTGAAAAATCTCAGCCGAGACTCCAGAGCCGCATCCTTGTCTCGGCAGACAGAAATGACAATCTCCTCAAGAAGCTCCTCAATGAGCAAGTGGCCTTGGAGGAGGTGTAGGGCATATGGGTGTTCTTGGCCAAACCTCCCGAAAAAGTGGCCCATGCGCTCCTGCTTTTGAGAATCCGCACCAGTTCCCATGTATGCCTAACACCTGAATTAAGCCGAGCCGCGAAGCGGCTTCGGCTTGAATGAATTGTTATGCCCCAATGCGGAGCCTGACTACAGGATAGCTCTTTGTGTCGGGCTGATAGGAGAAGAGTAGGAATGCATCGGTGATTTGGCTGAAGGGCCCGAAGATCACTCTTGAGAGATCATCACTGGCAGCTTGATGGGTGAGCATCAGCTCATCGGTGAAGAGGCAGACAAAGAAGCCTTGATATGGGCCGCCTTGCAACGTGACCTTGTCTTTCCGCACGAGTCTCTCAGCGATTGCGGCTTGCAACTCACCAGGTTGCCAGTTGCGATAGACGTTCTGACTTTGTTGGTTGAGACGGACCGCCTCCTCACAAACGATCTCAGACACTTCAATGGCGATGAGATCACCCTGATTGTTATGACACGTCAGGTCCGGCGGATCAGGGTTGCAGAGCGCAAGGTTGCTGAGTTGTAGTGAACCAGCCGAGTTCATCGTCTTGAGCAGCTCCTCGCCAACACCAAACTCTTTCCCCTCCTTATCAATCCATTCGAAGAAGGATGCGTACTTACGGCGCGAGGAAAGTAGGTCAACGATGTCGGATAGGTCTTGGGGCATAACGCCCATGCCTTTCAACGTCTTCGAGGAGGTCCGGCCGTAAGCTTGGGTCTAGTGAAGCAATCGGAGCAGGACCATCTGGCACGTTGTCCTAGAGAAGTACGAGCAGCAGGCCCCGGCAGCGGTGATGACGCGTTTGGTACTGGACCAGGCCTTGCCGGCGCAGTGGATCGATGAGGTGTTCGAGCAGAACCGCCAGCGCCAGTATCCACGTGAGCTGCTGTTCTCCAGTGTGGTGGAGCTGATGACGCTGGTCACCCTGGGTCTGCGGCCCTCGCTGCACGCGGCCGCACGCAAGATGGCCGATCGCCTGCCGGTGTCGCTGGCGGCGCTGTATGCCAAGGTCAGGCGCACCGAGCCGGCCCTGCTGCGGGCGCTGGTGCGCGGCAGCGCACAGCGCTTGGCGCCGGTGGCGGCGGGTCTGCAGACCCCGCCCAGTCTGCCGGGGTGGCAACTGCGCATCATCGACGGCAATCACCTGCCGGCCAGCGACAAGCGGCTCGCCGCCCTGCGCGGCGTTCGCGGCGCGGCGCTGCCGGGCCACGCCGTTGTGGTCTACGACCCGGACCATGCGCTGGTCTGCGACATCGTGGCTTGCGAGGACGCCTACCAAAGCGAGCGGGTCGCGGCGGCCGAACTGATCGCGCAGGCCCAGCCCGGCCAGGCCTGGATCGGCGACCGGAACTTCTGCACCCAGGCGCTGCTCAGCGGACTACAGGCGCGCGGGGTCTGCTTCATCGTGCGTGAGCACGCCATGCATCCCAGGCTGCATGCCTGTGGTCCGTGGAGTCACCCGGTACCCATCGAGACCGGACGGGTGCGCGAGCAGTCCATCACGTTGGCGCTGACCGAGCAGGCGCCGATGCCGCCGGCCTGGCGGCGCATCGAAATCGAACTGAACGCGGCCACCGAGTCGGGCGACACGGCCATCGTCCTGTGGAGCAACCTGCCCAGGGAGATCGAAGCGGCCACGGTGGCACGGCTGTATCGCAAGCGCTGGCGCATCGAGGGCATGTTCGGGCGGCTGGAGTCGGTGCTGCACAGCGAGATCAAGACACTGGGGCACCCACGCGCGGCGCTGTTGGGCTTTGCCGTTGCGGTTCTGGCTTACAACGTGTTGTCGCTGCTCAAGGCGGTGACCGAGCAAGCCCACCGCGCGACCCATCCCGACCTGGACGTGTCCACTTACCATCTGACCGTGGAGATCGCCAGCACGTACGAATCCATGCGCGTAATCCTGCCGGCTGAACACCTGCCACGTGCCGACGATGACCCACCGCGACTGTTGCAGCGACTGCTGTCACTGGCCCGTCGCCTCAACCCCAAACAACTGGCCACCAGCAAGCGCGGACCCAAGACCAGACGCACCAACGCTGGCTATGTCAGCAACTCCGTTGCCAGCTCCCATGTCGCCACCGGTCGGGTCATCAAGGCATCGGACAAAAGACGTTGAAAGGCATGGGCATAACGCCTGAATTAAGCCGACCCGCGAAGCGGGTTCGGCTTGAATGAATTGTTAGGTGGGCTGTGTCCGCAAGTCATGAATCTAGCCTCACCTTGTCCGGAAAGCTCGCTGCTTTGCCGGGATGCCATGAGCCTTCTCTAACTCCCTCCAAAACCACCAGGCGCTTGAAAAACGATTTGCGACCTTGAGATGTCCCACCATTCTCGTAACCCCAGAGGCAACGACCAATCTCATGATTGAGTTGATCGAGAGGCAGAGCCGCCAGCACCTCCGGATCTTGCTCTTTGATGATAGGGGTTGCCATTGCACACCTAACGTTTGACATGAGCGGCTGGCCGAAGGCCAGCCCGCTCGATGGAAGGATTAGCCCGCACGTGTCGGCTCCGCCACGAGACGGAGCGAGAACTGCCTAGCTTGCTCGAGTTCCGTGTCCCTTGCGAGGTCTCGCGATAGGACAGCATTGACCCACTTCGGGCCATGCCCGTCCTCGGTTCTAACGAAACCCTCAAGTTCGCCAACTTCCACTACGTGCAGTCCGGCCTCCCGCAACGAAGTCAACAAGCGATCGCAGGCCCTGGCGGGATCGCCAGAAGGAACAAAGGCCTTTCCAATGAGCTTTGCGTGCGACCACGCTGTAGATCGACGGAGTACCGCCTGCAGTTCCGACCTGGACTTCTCAGGGAGAATTACCGTGGTGACATGACTGAGTACGCGATCTACCTCGCGTTTAACGTCTGCGGTATTGAGGTCAGGCCGCTTCGCGTCTACAGCGGTCTTGACGATGCGCCAATCGGTTTCGAAGCGGGACCAATCGGACCCAAGAGCTTCGACGATGCTCCTCAAAGGTTGCTCATCCGCAAGCACGTCGAAATCTGCCACCGCGCTCACAGGGACGTCTACCTCGCGGAGCGACCGAACTACCAAAGGTAGGCGAGCTTTTCCGCCGCAATGCGTGAACATCAAATCTGGAAGTTTGGCGTCAGCGTTGCCCGTTGCATAGGCTGCTTCAAGCACCGCCGAATAAAATCGGCAATCTGAATCCGCCTCGCACACAACAACGCCCTCGTGAAAGAGCCCATCCAGAATATTGGAGTATCGAAGCAAAGGATCGCTCCAAAGCTCACGGACCCGAGCATTCTCCAACAGATGCACGAGGTTCACGTCGCCTTCGCGTCTGATACGAACGACTTTGACATCGGGGCTGTTCGCATCCAACACGCCCCGCAAGACATCCGCGCTATGAGTTGCAATGAATAGTTGCCTGTCGGGACCTCGGTCTTGAACCAGCGTTGTTCCAAGCAACTTAGCTTGAGGGGGATGAAGGAATGCCTCGGGCTCATCAATGAGCAGAATAGTCTCGCGTCCAACCGATGTTGCGAGTAACACGCCCGCGAAGCTTCGCATTCCATCGCCCTGTGTTTGAAGTGGGGGGAGCTTCTCCAACCGTTCAATATAGGTGAGGCTTACTCGATCTTCCCCGTTCATCGCGGCTGGTCGCTCGCCGACGTGAAGCGGTACTTGCGAGCCGGCGTTCCTATGAACAACAAGGTCGACGCCGAATGCCTTCCGGAACTTGGAACTGAGGCTGAACTCAAGAGCGTCATCGCGTTGCAAATAGTGGATTGGATGACTCGGACCTTCACGCAAGAGGGAAACATTTCCGGGTGGATTGCAGATCTGAAGACGTTCGTCAGCCGAAAGGAAATGGCACAACCAACGCGCGACTGGTCCAAGTGCATTGTCTTCGCGCTGCCAGCCATGGGGGATCTGACTCTGGTAGACCGTGTGTCCACTCGCGGCGAATCCTGGGTTCTGCGGGTTGTCAGGTTGGCGCCTCGCCCATCCCAGCATCCAATCGGTGAACTCTGCGACAGTACCGCGCTTGTTGATCCGGAGCGATCGTAAGACGGGGCTTTCCGAAGCTGGCTCGTTTAACTTGTCACGAATGGCTCGAAGCGTGGCGCTCTTACCCGCGTTATTTGGGCCCACGACGAGAACCACGTCTTGCCGCCCAACAGAAATGGATGTTCCATCACTGAACAGCAACTGCGAAACATTGACACTGGGTTTAGTGACCGAGTCTTCGATGGACATGGCGCTCCTGTGCGGGCTAACTACTATTCGACGACAGTCTGGGATGTAACAAAAGTGTCTATTCCCGCATTCGTTAGGCTAATTTGCCGTAGCGGCCCTGTCACACAAATAGACTTCTCTGCAACGGGTCTGTAATCCCTGCGCATAATCACGGTGTTCTTCCCGCTGATGCAATTAATGTGACGCTATCAGCATAATTCGAGGGTCGCAAGCGGTCTTCCCGTCTGCTCCGTAGACGCCCGATTCGCTGTCGCAAGGATTTCTTTTCCAGCAAGCTTTTGGAAAAGATGGATGGACATCTGTTGACAGCATCGAATGCCAAGCCGCATGATCCGACTGCTGCGGCAAATCCCGCAGCCGAGTTTGACGGCTCGAACGACCGAGGCGCACAGCGCCCATCGCCGATGCAGGCGCTTTTTTTGTGCCTGCATGGCAGTGGGAACGTGCCTGCTTTCTGGCGGGCGGTGCGCGGAGACCGCAAGGTCTGCCGGTCCTCGGTCCGGTCTGTCAACCGCGTACCGTCCGCCACCCCGATTGACAGCGAGGGGCGGACTCCAATCCAACCGAGGAGTCCGACATGCGCCATTTCAACCGAACCACCTTCACTCCGCGCAAGGCCGCATCCGCGTCGCGCACATCCAAGCGCCGCGCTCGATCAGTCGAGACACCAGCCGCGGAGCACCCGGCGACAGCCGATGCCTCCCCATTCATCACACCGACCGCATCGCGCCAGCGCTTCCGCGTGCCCAAAGCTGCACGATGAGTTACCAGCACTACGATGTGCGCCGCGCCGAGGATGTCGTCGGCTGTGCGGTGCCCAAGCTGCGCCTTTCCGGTCGCTGGTTGGAGCAGTATGGCTTTGCCGTAGGCGATGCGTTGCGGGTCACGGTCGGGCGCGGCGTGCTGCTGATCAGCCGTGCGCCGAAAGCGACGACACCGTCGAGGCGAAAGCGATAAGGCCTTCGCACGTGGTTTGTGCCCGCACGGCGCGCAGCGGACGCGGCCTGCCGGGGCTATGGCACACTCCGCTGCCGAACGAGTTGGAGTGCGCTCGGTATTACACGACGTTTGGTGAAGCGAGCGCGGCACAGGCGGGTTCCGCCGGTGCCGCGTTCCCCGCGGCTCATACATAAACAAGGATGGATCCGATGAAGCGCGCAGGCGATTCGAAGACGGAGTACGACCGGCTGCAGGACGCGTTGATGCGGCGGCTGGGTGCGATCGAGGCCGATATCGATGCAGGCCGGCTGTCGGTGGAGGAGGGCTCGATGCTGGCCAATACGCTCATCGACGAGACGCGGGCGAAGAGCGCGCCGCTGCTGGCGGCGCGGACCGAGCAGTCGCAGCGCACGACGCGTCGGTCGCGTGTAGTCGTGGTGGTGGCCGTGGTGGCGTTCGTCGCCTATCTGGCGTTCAAGACCTGGGCGGCGGTCTCGGGCTAGAGACCTGGCACAGCCGCTGGTGCAGGGCCGCGCGCCGACCCGCTGCATCGGCATGGCGGCACCTGGCGCCCTCAACCGATACGCATCGACAGTTCGACGTCCTCCGCGAACGGGATCGACAGGTAGCCGGCGGCGGGATCGCGCACGCGCGCCAGGTACTCGGGGCTATGGTCGGCATTGTCGGCGACGATCAGTGCGCCGGGTGCCAGGCGGGACTCAAGCAGGCCAAGCACCTGCGGATACAGTGCCTTGGCGCCGTCGAGCAGTACCAGGTCGATGCGGTCGGGCAGATCACTGCGCAGTGTCTGCAGGGCGTCGCCTTCGCGGATCTCGACGAGGTCGTCGAGGCCGCCGGCACGCAGGTTGCCGCGGGCACGCGCGATCTTGGACGGTTCGAATTCGCTGCCGATCAGGCGTCCGCCGCCGTTGTCGCGCAGCGCGGCAGCCAGGTGCAGGGTGGAGATGCCGAACGAGGTGCCGAACTCGACGACGCTGAGCGCGTGGCTGCTGCGCGCGAGCATGTATAGCAAGGTGCCGGTGTTGCGCGAGACCGGCAGCGGGAGGTCCTTCAACAGACCATAGAACGTCAGGTAGTCGGTGCTGCTGCGCATCAGGCGCTCGCGTTCGTCGGCGCTGACGCCGGCCAGTGCGGCCATCGCCGCAGGCGTCGTCGCGTCGGCTTCATCGAACAGGCGGTCCAGTAGCGGCGCGAGTGGCGCCGTGGTCAGAGTGGTCATTTCGATGTTCCGTTGTGCGTCCATCAGCGGACAGAACTAGAATGCGACCAATCCGTCAGGTTCGCTATTCGCATTGTTCAGGCCGCGATGACCACGCAACGAAAACCCAGGATTTCCCAGCGAAAACAGCCCAAGCAGGCGCGCTCGAACGCGCTGGTCGCGGACATTCTGGAGGCGGCGGCTCAGGTTCTGGCGAAGGAGGGGATGCAGCGTTTCACCACGGCGCGGGTGGCCGAGCGCGCCGGGGTCAGCGTCGGTTCGGTGTATCAGTATTTCCCCAACAAGGCGGCGATCCTGTTCCGCTTGCAGAGCGACGAGTGGCGGCAGACCAGCGATCTGTTGCGCGGCATCCTCGACGATGTCCGCCAGCCGCCGCTGCAACGGTTGCGGCAGTTGGTGCATGCCTTCGTCCGCTCCGAATGCGAGGAGGCGCAGATGCGCACGGCATTGGCCGCCGCCGCGCCGCTGTACCGCGATGCGCCCGAGGCCGAGCAGGCGCGCGCGGCAGGCAGGCGCGCGTTCCGGCGTTTCATGCGCGAACTGCTGCCCGCGGCGACGACCGCGACGCGGACGCGGGCCGGCGACCTGATCGCCGCTACCTTGACCGCGGTGGGCAAGGATTTTTCGGAGCGGCCGCGCACCCCGACGCAGATCCGCGCCTACGCCGATGCGATGGCCGATATGTTCTGCGCTTATTTGCAACAGTTGGTGGCCCGTGCGGACGCCTAGCGGTAGGATCGGACGGCCGCCCGGCGCCAGCGCGGTATGTGCCACCTGCCCACGGACGTCCGAATGAAGCTTCGCTCCTGCTCCATCGCGCTATCGGTGCTGTCTCTGCTCGCGCCGGGCGCCTACATCGCGTATTCCTCCTGGCGCTTTCAGCAGTGGGCCGAGACGCAAACCGGTGGCGTGTGCGGCATGCCGCTGCTGGCGGTGTGGGCGATCGGCCTGTTGGCCATGTGCGTTCTGTCCGTGGCTGCCCTGGGTCTTGGCGTGGCCTCCTTCGTGCGCTTGCCGGCTCCTCGGCCGCGCCGTCGCCTGATGGAGTTGGTCGTGCTGGCGTTGCCGCTGATAGGGGCGTCGTGCCTGATCGCTTTCGCCATCCTGTTGGATTAACAATCACGTTGAGCGAAAGCCGACGCCGCTCGATCCCAGCATGAGGCGCGCCGGATTTCATGGATACGTTTCTGATAATGGTCATGGCTGGCGCTGTCGTTGCTGCCGCGGCCGGCGCGGCGGTCCTGGCCATCGCGTTGCTGCTGCCCCGCAAGGCGTGTCCGAAGTGCAGCACGCTGTTGCCGCCGTTCCGCATGCCAGGCGGCGCGCGTGAGGCGATGCTGGGCGGATGGCGGTGCCCTGCATGCGGCGCACGCATCGCGCGGGATGGCTCGCTCTTGTCCAGTGGTCCCGATGATGAGCGCGCCTGATGTCTCGGGACGAGCGATCGGTATGGCCGGCCGTCTTTGTCGCGGCTGAAGCCGCTCCTACAAGCGCGGCGGCGGCTGGATCAGGCGGTCAGGGCGCGCGGATGAAATCCACGAACGCGCGCAGCGGCGCGGGCAGGTGGCGGCGGCCCGGGTAATAGAGGAACGGGCCGCTGAAGTTCTGCCACCACGGCTCCAGCACCGCTTCGAGCGCGCCGCTGTCCAGGTGGGGGCGCAGCCACTCCTCGAACAGTTGGATCACGCCCAGGCCACCAATGGCGGCCCCGACGGCCAGATCCGCCGCGGCACCCAGGCGCACCAGCAACGGGCCGCTCGGTTCGACCAGCACGACCTCGCCGTCGCGTTCGAATTCCCAGGCCGGGATCGTGCCGCTGGCGAACTGGCCGCGCAGGCAGGCGTGCGTGAGCAGGTCGCGCGGATGCTGCGGGTGGCCGTGCGCGGCGAGGTAGGCGGGCGAGGCAGCGGTGGCGAAGCGTTGCACGCGCGGGCCGATCGGCACGGCGATCATGTCCTGCTCCAGGCGCTCGTCGTAGCGGATGCCGGCGTCGCAGCCGGCGGCCAGCATGTCGACGAAGCTGTCCTCCACGATCACGTCCAGCTTGATCTCCGGATAGGCCTTCAGGAAGGGAGTGACGATCGCCGGCAGCACCAGCCGCGCGGCGGCGCCCGGCACGTTGAGGCGCAGGGTGCCGCTGGGCCGGTCGCGGAAGCCGTTGACCACGTCCAGCGCGGCCTCTACTTCGCCGAGCGCGGGGATCAGGCGTTCGGCCAGGCGCGTGCCGGCGTCGGTCGGCAGCACGCTGCGGGTGGTGCGGTTGAACAGGCGCACGCCGAGGCGGGCTTCCAGGCGTCGCACGGCCTCGCTCAGGCGGGAGGCGGAGCTGCCGCTGAGCCGCGCGCCTTCGCGGAAGCCGCCGCCGCGCAGCACCGCGAGGAACGCGAAGAGGTCCTGCAGGTCCGTGGTCATTGTTCGAGATCCCGCACAGCCCGTGCCGATTGGGCCGGATTATCGCGCATCGGCACGCCGCCTACAGTGCAGCCTCATCCAGGCTTCGGCCGTTCCTGTGGAGGCAGTCATGAGCAAGCTTTCGACCGTTGGCACCTTTTCCCTCGGCGACCGCACGGTCACGCGCATCGGCTACGGCGCGATGCAGCTGGCCGGTCCGGGTGTGTTCGGCCCGCCCAAGGACCGTGCCGCGGCGCTGGCGGTGCTGCGCGAGGCGGTGGCGTCGGGGGTGGACCACATCGACACCAGCGACTTCTACGGGCCGCACATCACCAATCAGCTGATTCGCGAGGCGCTGCATCCGTATCCGCCGCAACTGACGATCGTCACCAAGGTCGGTGCCGTGCGTGGCGCCGACGCGTCCTGGCAGGCCGCGCAAAGCCCGGCGCAGCTGACCCAGGCGGTGCACGACAACCTGCGCAACCTCGGCGTGGACGTGCTGGACGTGGTCAACCTGCGGCTGATGGGCGATGTGCAAAAGCCCAGCGAAGGCCCGATCGAAGCGCAGTTCAGCGCGCTGGCCGAGCTGCAGCAGCGCGGGCTGATCCGGCAGCTCGGCATCAGCAACGCCACGGCGACGCAGGTGCAGGACGCACGGCGCATCGCCCCGGTGGTCTGCGTGCAGAACCACTACAACCTCGCGCACCGCAACGACGATGCGCTGATCGACGCGCTAGCGCGCGACGGCATCGCCTACGTGCCGTTCTTCCCGCTCGGCGGCTTCACGCCGCTGCAATCCGACACGCTCTCGGCGATCGCCCAGCGACTCGATGCCACACCGATGCAGGTAGCGCTGGCCTGGCTGCTGGCACGTGCGCCGAACATCCTGCTGATTCCCGGCACTTCGTCGGTCGCGCATCTGCGCGAGAACCTGGCGGTTGCCACGTTGTCGCTGCCGGCGGAGACGCTGGCAGCGTTGGATCGGATCGGGCAAGAGGGCGGCTGAGAGTTCGCTGCAGCTCATCGTGTGCTTCGCAGTCAAGCCACCTCTCGCTACCTACAACGAGCAGACGTCCAGGTTCCCACCGTAGGAGCGGCTTCAGCCGCGACGAATGAGCAGTGGACATCGCGGCGACGGGAATCCCTGTTGAAGAACCTACACTGTGTGGATGCCTGTCATGAAGGAAGCGGTTGGCGCGCCCCCGCCAGCCGCTTTGCGCGCGGGACATATCCAAGGCCCCAGGCTCCGCCGGCGGAGACTCATTCAAAGCACCCTCCGCCCATGACCTTGCCGTTCACGATCTCCGACCAGCAACCATCGAGGTGGTCGTCGCGCTGGCATTGACCGCCGCTCGACGCGCCCACGGGAAGGTCGCTGTCGTAGATCAGGCACTTGCCGGAACAATCGGACGTGTCCGAGCAGGAGCTGCCTGCGTCCGCAAACGGAATGGCGCAGACCGGGCTGCCGAACATGCCAACGGAGCGAATATGGCCGCCCTTGGCTTGGCATGCAGGTTGGTCGATGCTGGCGAGGGCGGCGGCACGCTGCTGATCAAGCCGCGACGTCATCCGACGATCATGCCAGGACTGGCAGCCAGCACAGAGAACCACGAACAGAATCACGGCAGATAGGCGCATTCCTCGCATAGTTCCCCGATGCCTGGATTAAGCCGTGATCGAAGCGCAATCGCTAGGCGCGGTCAACCGCTTTCGCTCAGCGGTCTGCGCCGTTACGGCGCAAACCCCAACCCCGTCGCCTTCACCCGCACCCGCGCCAAAATCTTGTGCGAGGTCATGTACAGGGTGCGGCCGTCGTCGCCGAAGGCGCAGTTGGCGACGGGACCGCCGGTCTCGATGCGGCCCAGGCGGCGTCCGTCCGGCGCGAACACCAGCACGCCGCCGGGGCCGGTGGCGAACAGGCGGCCGTCGCTGGCCACGGCCATGCCGTCCGGCAGGCCGGGGTTGGCGTCGCCGACGATGTCCGAGGCGTCGGCGAACACGCGCTTGCCGGTGACCGCGCCGCCTGCGTCCAACGTGTAGGCATTCCAGATCGGCCGTGCCGGATCGGAGTTGGCCACGTACAGGGTGCGCTCGTCCGGCGACAGGGCGATGCCGTTGGGCAGGCTCAGGCTGTCGTCGAGCAGGTGCACGCTGCCATCGCGGTCCAGCCGGTACACGCCGTTGAAGCGCAGTTCCTTGACCGGGGATTTGTCCCCGTCCTTCAGGCCGTACGGCGGGTCGGTGAAGAACACCACGCCGTCGCTGCGCCGTACCAGGTCGTTGGGACTGTTGAGGCGGTGGCCGTCGTAGGCGCTGGCCAAGACGGTCTTGCGCCGCGTGGCCGGATCCAGGCGAGCGATGGCGCGCGTGCCGGAGTCGGCGAGCAGCACGCTGCCGGCCGGTTCGGCGTGCATGCCGTTGGCGCCGGCCTCGCGCAAGACGTCCAGTGGCGGACCGGCGTAGCCGGAGGGTTTGAGGAACACCGACAGGCCGTCGCGCTCGGACCAGCGGTACATGGTGTTCTCGGGCACGTCGTTGAACAGCAGATAGCCGCCGTCGCGGACCCAGGTCGGGCCCTCGGCCCAGGTGAAGCCGGCGGCGATGCGCTCGATGCGCGCGTCCTTGGCCACCGTCTCGCCGAATGCGGGGTCGAATGCGGTGACGCGGCCGATCGCGGGGAAGCGCGGCGCGGGCGCCTGGCTCGTCGCACAGCAGGTCAGCAGCGCCAGCACGGCGCCGGCGAGCAGGACGCGGGTCGCAAATCGCATCGGAAAGTTCCTGTGTGGTGTGGGGTGATGATGCCATTGCGCCAGCGCGGTTCTTTCACTCTGGTACGCGGGTGCAGGTGGGTATGCTCGTGCGGTGTCAACCGTGGCCAGCGCCGCGCCGACCAGGCTGCGATGCCGCGAGGCAGTGATTACAATCGCCGCCGCCATGGTCCGCAACGGGCGCGCGGGGGCGACCGGCATCGAGGATGTCGTGTTCCTCCGCGGTATCCGTGCGATGGCGCAACCAGTCTTCATCGATTCGCATCACAACGGAGCATGCCAATGCCGGAGATGACGCCAGAACCACAGGCACAGGGACAGCAGGGCATTCGCGATCCGAATGCGCCGCCGTTCTCGCCCACCGCCGCCGCCGCGGCCGCGCCAACCAGCGCGGACCGCGCCTTGCACGACAAGGTCCGCAGCGGCGTCGCGCAGGCCGAGCAGGCGCTGGGCAAGCCCTGGGACGACAACAGCGAGCGCATGACCGCCAGCCTGACCCTGCTGGCCAGGCAGAGCGGCTTCAGCGAGCGCGACCAGTTGTCGGTGGGGTTCAACCGGCCCACCGCCGCCTACGAGGGCGGCGAACTGGCGTTCGTCTACCGCGACGGTGCCACCGCGTCGCCGGATCCGTACGCCAATCGCGCGCAGATGCCGACCAGCGAGGCGATCGCGCGGCCGGCGCAGGAAACCTACCAGCAGCTGCAGCAGCACACGCTGCAGCAGGCGCAGGAGCGGCCGATGGCGCAGGCCCAGGAGCAGGCGACGCAGTCGCCGTCGCAGGTCACCCCGCCGCCGCCGCCGACGCGCTGAGCCGGCGCCGGCGCAGCGCGCGCGCCGGTGGCGCGGCAGGGGGCTGGCGGGGGCCGCCGCCGCGGCGCTTGCGCTCGCCACGGGGCTACCGCTGCGCCTGTGCCGGCACCGCCAGCACCGCGTCGAAGGCGGGTTTGGGCTTGCGCTCGCGGTCGAACAGCAGCGGATAGTTGCGCCGCCCCGGTATCGGGTAGTCGTTCTTCCACGACATGCCGTCGTCCACGCCCCAGACGCTGACCCGCGCCAGCTTGTCGCGCTTGCGCCAGAACAGCCGGAACAACTCCGCGTAGCGATCGCGCAACTGCGCCTGCACGTCCGCCGGCAATCCATCGCGATACGGGTCGAGGAAACGCTTGAACTCGGGGAGCTGGAATTGCTTGTGCGCCATCCCGGTGCCGATCACCTGGCCTTCCTTGGTCAGCGGCAGCACGTCCACGTCCAGCTCGGTGATCATCACCTTGACCCCGAGCGCGGCGTAGGCGTCGATCGCCGCCTCGATGTCGTGCAGGTTCGGGTAGTCCAGGCCCCAGTGGCCCTGCATGCCGACGCCGTCGATGCGGATGCCGGCGCGCTGCAGCATCTTCACCATGCGTACGATGCCGTCGCGCTTTTCCGGGCGCCAGGCATTGAAGTCGTTGTAGTACAGCTGCGCATCCGGCGCGTACTGCGCGGCGAAGCGGAACGCCTGGCGCACCAGCTCGTCGCCGTCGCCGACGCGCTCCACCCACTTGGTCTTGCGGTAGCCGCCGTCCTCGTCGATCACCTCGTTGACCACGTCCCAGGCCTGCACCTTGCCCACATACCGCCCGGCCACCGCCTGGATGTGCGCGCGCATGCGCTCGATCTGCGCGTCGCGGCCGTTGGGCTTGCCCTGCGCATCGACGAAGAACCAGTCCGGGGTCTGGTTGTGCCAGACCAGGGTGTGGCCGACCACGAACATGCCGTGGCGGCGGCCATAGTCGACGAACGCGTCGGCGGCGGCGAAATCGAAGACGCCGGGGCGCGGGTTGACCACTTCGGCCTTCATCGCGTTCTCGGCGGTGATCGCGTTGAACTGCCGCGGCACCAGCGCGGCGGAGGCGGCGTCCTTGCCGGAGACGATGTCGGCATTGACCGCGGTGCCGATCAGGAACGCGCCGGCGTAGGCATCCTTCAGGCCGAGGTTGGCGGTGGCGGCCGACGTGGGGGCGTGCGCAGCCGTAACAGGCTCGGCGGCCATGGCCGAGACGGTGCCGAACAGGCAAACCAGCAGCGCCGTGGCGGAGAGCGTCTTGCGCATGGCGATGGTGCTCCGAGGAAAATGGAAGCGGGAGGGACGGCGCCGGGGCGATGCCGAGCGGATGGCCGTCGTCCCGGCGCGCATCGACGCACCCGGGGCGCGTTGGCAGGTGGGGAGCAATGCATCCGCGGCGTCGCCAGCGCTCATAGCCGGTACGCCTGTTTGGGCAAGCGATAGGCCAGGTCCTGCGCGATCCGCGCCGCTTCGTCCTCGTCGAGGCGATGCTCGGCCACCAGCTTGGCCAGGAACGCGCAATCCACGCGGCGGGCGACGTCGTGCCGCGCCGGGATCGACAGGAAGGCGCGGGTGTCGTCGTTGAAGCCGACCGTGTTGTAGAACCCGGCGCTGCTCAGGGTCTGCTCGCGGAACCGCCACATGCCTTCGGGCGCATCGTGGAACCACCACGCCGGGCCGAGCAGCAGGGCCGGGTAGTGTCCGGCGAGCGGCGCCAGTTCGCGTGCATAGGTGCTCTCGTCCAGGGTGAACAGGATCAGGGTGAACCCCGGCGTGTTGCCGAAGCGGTCCAGCAGCGGCTTCAGCGCGTGCACGTAGTCGGTGCGCAGCGGCAGATCGGCGCCCTTGTCGCGGCCGTAGCGCGCGAACAGGCGGCGGTTGTGGTTGCGGAAGCAGCCCGGATGCAGTTGCATCACCAGCCCGTCGTCCACGCTCATCGCCGCCATCTCGGTCAGCATCTGCGCGCGGAACAATTCCGCATCCGCCGCGCTGGCGCCGCCGCCGCGCACGCGCGCGAACAGCCGGGCGGCTTCGGCGGCGGGCAGGTCGGCGGTGGCCGCGCTGGGATGGCCGTGGTCGGTGGAGGTGGCGCCCATCCGCGCGAAGAACGCGCGGCGCTGCCGGTGCGCGCGCAGGTAGCCGTCCCAGGCGTACACGTCCTCGCCGGTGAGCTCGCCGAAGCGGTGCAGCGCCTCGGGGAACTGCTCATGCTGCGGGTCGATCACCGCGTCGGGCCGATAGGCGGTGAGCACCCGCCCGCCCCACCCGCTGTCGCGGATCGCGGCGTGGTGCTGCAGCGGGTCCAGCGGCGACTCGGTGGTGGCGATCACCTCGATGCCGAAGCGCTCGAACAGCGCGCGCGGCCGGAACGCCGGCGTGGCCAACGCCTCGCCGATGCGGTCGTAGTAGAGGTCGGCGCTGGCCGCGTCCAGGCGCACGCGCAGTCCGAACACCTCGTGGAAGACGTGGTTCAGCCACAGCGCCGAGGGCGTGCCGCGCAGCAGGTGGAAGCGCTCGGCGAACAGGCGCCAGGCCGCGCGCGGATCGACCGCGGCGCGGCTGCCGTCGGCGCGCGGGATGCCCAGCGCGTCCAGGTCCACGCCCTGGCTGTAGAGCATGCGGAACACGTAGTGGTCGGGCACCAGCAGCAGTTCGGTGGCGTTGGCGAACGGCGCATCGGTGGCGAACCAGGCCGGATCGGTGTGGCCGTGCGGGCTGACGATGGGCAGTGCGGCGACCTGCGCGTACAGGCGGCGCGCGATCGCACGCGTGCCCGGGTCCGGCGGCAGCAGGCGATCGGGATGCAGGGACAGGGTGGGAGAGGACACGATCATGCGGCCAGGGTGGGATGGGAAACGGGAGTCGGAGCGGGGCGCGGCACGCGCCGCCAGGTCCGGCGCATCATCGCGCAGTCGGGTGCATCGTGGTCGCGACGCGGCGTGGCGCGGATCGCCGCGGTCGCGGGTGGGGGCCGCCGCGCTTCGCCGAGAAGCGCGCGCATCGGCCGCGGCGACGTCATGCCGCCGCGTCCAGGCGCGCCGGCTGCAGCCGCGGCGCCAGCCACTGCACGATGCCCAGCGCCAGCAGATACGCCGAGCCGGCCATCAGGAACACCGGCACGTAGCTGCCGGTGGCCTCGAGCAGGAAGCCGATGAAGGTGGCGATCAGCATGCCGCCGACCGCGCCAGCGAAACCGCCGATGCCGACCACGGTGGCCACCGCGTGGCGCGGGAACATGTCCGAGGGCAGGGTGAACAGGTTCGCCGACCAGCCCTGATGCGCGGCGGTGGCCAGGCCGATCAGGCCCACCGCCAGCCACAGGTTGTCGGCGCGCGCGGCGAACACGATCGGCACCACCGCCAGCGCGCACAGCAGCATCGCGGTCTTGCGCGCGCGGTTGACGCTCCAGCCGCGGGCGATGAAGCGCCCGGCGATCCAGCCGCCGGCGATGCTGCCGATGTCGGCCAGGACGAAGATCACGATCAGCGGCGCGCCCAGTTGCAGCAGGCTCAATCCGTACTCGGCATGCAGGAACTTGGGTAGCCAGAACAGGAAGAACCACCAGATCGGATCGGTGACGAACTTCGCCAGCACGAATGCCCAGGCCTGGCGATGGCGCAGCACCTGCGCCCAGCGCAGACGCTGCGCCGGCTCCGGCGGATCGCTGCGGATATGCGCCAGTTCCGCCGCGCTCAGGCGCGGCTGCTGCTCCGGCGCGCGGTAGGTCAGCCACCAGACCGCCAGCCAGGTGGCGCTGAGCGCGCCGGTGAACAGGAAGGCCCATTGCCAGCCCCAGGCGCTGGCGATCAGCGGCACCAGCAGCGGCGCGACCACGGCGCCGATGTTGGAGCCGGAATTGAAGATGCCGACCGCCAGCGCGCGCTCGCGCCGCGGGAACCATTCGGCCACGGTCTTGATCGCCGCCGGGAAATTGCCCGATTCGCCCAGGCCGAGGAAGAAGCGCGCGATCGCGAAGCCCACCACGCTGGCGGCCAGCGCATGGCTCATCGCCGCCACGCTCCAGATGCCGATCGCCAGCGCATAGCCGGCGCGCGTGCCGAAGCGGTCGATCACCGCGCCGCTGCACAACAGGCCCAGCGCATAGGCGGCCTGGAACGCGGTGACGATGTAGCCGTACTCGATTTCGTTCCAGCCGATCTGCACCTGCAGGAACGGCGCCAGCACGCCGAGCACCTGGCGGTCGATGTAGTTGATGGTGGTGGCGGCCAGCAACAGCGCGCAGATGCGCCAGCGCATGCGGCCCAGGCGGGTGCCGGCGACGTCGGGCGTGTCGGCGCCGGGGCCCGGCATCATGCCCGCGGCCCGGATGTTGCGGGTTGCGCACGCCGACGACGCGCCGCGCCGGCCGCCGCGGCGTGGCGGACGGTGCGCTGCAGTCCGCGGACTGCCTGGTGGCCGGGTCGGTGCATGCGCTTGGATTCCCGCAGGACGCGGCCGTGGCCGCACTGGTAGCGCTATCAGTAACACGCCGCCACGCGCGATCCATCGTGCACAGCAGCATGACGCGCGACCGTGCCGCGCGAATCGGCACGAACGGCGCGCAAGGCGAACAGGCGCGCGCGCTGTCGATCGAACGGATGCTGCCATGCAGCGTGACACCGGACTTGGTAGCGCTACCATCCGTGCCGCCACCGCGTGGTGGCCAAGTCGCTGCAGTTTTCCGTCGCTCGGCATCGCGCCGGCTGGTCGTTCCGCGTCGCCATCACGGAGCCGCAGGTCGTCCGGTGTTTGGGGAGGATCACGGTGAAGAACAATTACGCGCGCACCACGTTGTCCCGTGCATTGACCACGGCCTTGCTCGGTATGGCCGCCGGCACGGGCTGGGCGCAGACCACGCCGCCGGCACCGCCCGCGGCTTCGCCGGCGCCCGCAACGCAGGCCGCGCCGGCGTCGGGCGACGATGCGGTGAAGCAGCTGGATACGGTGACCGTCTCCGGCTACCGCCGCAGCATCCAGTTCTCCACCGACGCCAAGCGCGACTCGGTGACCTTCAGCGACACCGTGTTCGCCGAGGACATCGGCAAGTTCCCGGACATGAACATCGCCGAGTCGCTCAACCGCATTCCCGGCGTGCAGCTCGCGCGCGACGTCAACGGCGAAGGCCTGAACATCGCCATCCGCGGCCTGGGCACCAGCTTCACCAAGACCACGCTCAACGGCGCCAGCATCGCCACCGCCTCGATCGGCCTGAACGCGCAGAACCAGAACCGCGAGGTCGACCTCAACCTGTTTCCCACCGAGTTCTTCACCCAGTTGACGGTGAGCAAGACGCCGACCGCGAGCATGCTGGAGGGCGGCGTCTCCGGCGTGGTGGACATGCGCAGCGCGCGTCCGTTCGACCGGCCCGGCCCGCACCTGACCTACCAGGTGCAGGGCGACTGGAACAGCACCAGCGAGAAGACCACTCCGCGCGGCGCGTTGATGGGCAGCTGGACCAACCAGGACGGCACCTTCGGCGCGCTGTTCGGCGTGGCCTCGGTGCGTAGCAAGCTCGGCGTGGAAGGCTTCGAGACCATCGGCTGGACCAATCCCGGCCTGACCTACGCGCAGTGCGGCCTGACTCCGCCGGCGGGCACGCCCGACACCAACCAGCCGGCCGCGTGCAACGCCAACGGCGGCGGCAACTGGCGCATCCCCGATACCGTGCCGGTCACTGCCGGTGCCGGGCTCACCCCCGGGCAGCGCATCGACGCGGCCTGGCTGCAGGCCAACAACCCGGGCCTGAGCATCGCGCAGATCAGCGACGCGCTGATCCCGCGCCTGGGCCGCCGCGTGCAGATGCAGGGCGACCGCGACCGCGACGCGTCGGTGATGTCGCTGGAATGGCGGCCCAGCGACACCGCGCACTTCTACCTGGACACGCTGTTCTCCAAGGCCAGGCGCACCACCGAGCGGACCAGCATGAATCTGATCGGGCGCAACGGCAACATGATCCCGTTGGGCATGCAGCTGGACGCCAACAACGTCGTCACCGAGGCCACCTTCGCCAACGCCCAGTACTTCCTGGAAGCGCGCCCGTACCGCGAACAGGTCAAGTTCTGGAGCGTCAATCCCGGCGCGCAACTGCTGTTCGGCGCCGACCAGACCATCAAGCTCGACGTGCAGGCAAACGCCACGCGCAGCTGGATGTACCGCGAGTCGCCGAGCGTGCTGGTGACCTCGCCGTTCACCACCGTCGACTACCGCAACAGCGGCGGCGACATCCCCTCGATCAGCAGCCCGCTGGACTTGAACGATCCCGGCCTGGGCTGGGGCTGGACCGGCGGCCGGCTCAACATCAGCAACGAGAAGCGCCAGACCGAGACGCGCGGCGCGCGCGCGGACCTGCAGTTCGGCGAGGACCGGCGCAACATCAAGGTCGGCGTCGCCTACGACCAGGCCGAGCGCCAGATCCGCGGCTTCGACAACAGCACCGCGTGGGAGACCCTGGTGTGCCGTGGCGCCGGCAGCACCTGCACTGGCGGCCCCGGCTCGCTGATCCCGCAGTCGGCGCTGGCGTCCTACCTCAAGCCCGGCCCCGGCGGCTTCATCACCGTGGATTTCAACCGCTTCCTGCGCGACAGCCAGTACTACGGCCTGCGCGACGCCGCGCCGGAGACCAACGCCGCCAACACCGGCGCCTCCACCGGCGGCATCGAGGAGAAGAACTGGGGCTTCTACGTCGAGACCAACGCCGAGACCGACGTGTGGAACCGCACGCTGCGCTTCAACGCCGGCGTGCGCTACGTCACCACCGACCAGACCATCAGCGGCCCGGTCACCGTCGGCGGCGTGCGCCGCTACCAGGTGCTGAACTCGGACTACGACGAACTGCTGCCGTCGTTCAACGTGGCCTGGGACGTGGCCGACAACGTGGTGCTGCGCCTGTCCGGCTCGCGCACGCTGACCCGTCCCGATCCCAGCGCGATGCTGCCCAACACCAACTTCAGCGACCCGTCCGCGCAGACCGCGACCCAGGGCAACGCCAACCTGGCGCCATACCGCTCCACCAACGTGGACATCGGCGGCGAGTGGTACACCGGCGGCGAGGGTTTCGTCGGACTGACCCTGTTCGACAAGCGCATCGACGGCTTCACCGTCAACGGCGTGCGTCGCATCCCGTTCCTGGACCTGGGCGTGCAGTACAGCGACCTGAGCGCGACCCAGCAGGCGGCGATCGACCAGCGCGGCGGCCCGAACGCGGCCACCGTGGACGTGCAGAGCCAGGTCAACGCCGACGGCACGCTCAACATCCGCGGCCTGGAAGCGATCTGGGTGCAGCCGCTGGACCGCCTGCTCGACGGCCTGGGCTTCAGCCTCAACTACACCCACGTCAAGCAGGAGTCGGAGGGCGATGGCGTGCAGGCGGTGGCGGTAGGCGTGGCGCCGAACCTGTGGAACGGCACCGTGTACTGGGAGAAGAACAACGCCTCGGTGCGCCTGTCCTACGCCTGGAACGACGACATGATCATCTCCGGCGCCAACCAGAACGGCATTCCCGACGCGCGGCTGATGGCCGACGCGCGCGGGCAGCTGGACCTGTCGGCCAGCTACACGCTGGCAAAGCTGCCTTCGGCGCCGCAGATCACCCTCAACGTCACCAACCTCACCGACGAGCCGCTGCGCACCACCTTCCAGTATCCGAACGCGACCTACGACCTGTACAAGCCCGGCCGCACCATCATGCTCGGCATTCGCGGTTCGTTCTGATCCGGCGCGCGGTGGACGTGGCCCGCCTGGACCGGGCCGCGCTTGTCACGCGCTGGCGCATTCGCGGCGTTCGCGAGCAACCACCATCGGCTTCCGCCTTCGCCGTACCCTCCTCCTCCGGCCCCTCTCCGGCGGAGAGGGAAGCAGGCTCCTCCCCGCGATTCCCAGGCCCATGACCAGCACGCCACACCGCCTCCCGCTCAGCGAAAAGATCGGCTACAGCCTGGGCGACCTGGCCGCCAACCTGATCTTCCAGACCCTGGTCACCTTCCTGGCGTTCTTCTACACCGACGTCTACCGCATCCCCGCCGGCACCGCGGCCACGCTGATCTTCACCGTCGGCCTGCTCGGCGCGTTCGTGTTCACCCCGCTGGTGGGCGTGCTGGCCGACCGCACCCGCACGCGCTGGGGCAAGTTCCGGCCATGGATCCTGTGGACGGCGCTGCCGTTCGGCGCCTTGTCGTTGCTGGCGTTCAGCACCCCGGACCTGGGGACGCACGGCAAGAGCGTCTACGCCTTCGCCACCTACACCCTGCTGATGCTGATCTATGTCGCCAACAACCTGCCGTACTCGGCGCTCAGCGGCGTGCTCACCGGCAGCATGGAGCAGCGCAACAGCCTGTCGGCGTACCGGTTCCTCGCGGTGACCACCGCGCAGTTCGTGATCCAGGTGCTGCTGCTGCCGCTGGTGCTGATCCTGGGCAACGGCGACAAGGCGCAGGGCTTCGAGCGCACCATGGCGCTGTTCGCCGGGATCGGCACGCTGTGCTTCCTGATCACCTTCCTCACCACCCGCGAACGCGTGCTGCCGATCGCGCAAGCGCCGTCCAGCGTGCGCCAGGACCTGGCCGACCTGGTCCGCAACAAGCCGTGGCTGGTGATGCTGCTGCTGACCGTCCTGGTGTTCGTCAACCTGGCGATGAAGGGCGGCATGTACGTGTACTACTTCAAGTACTACCTGGACGCCGCGGCGCTGACCCGGTTCCTCGACCAGGCCGGTTTCAACGGCTTCATCGCCGGCATCAACGCGCTGCTCGGCAGCGCCGGCCTGGCCGCGCTGCACTGGCCGCAGGACGCGCCGACCTCGGCCTTCAGCGTGTTCAGCGCCGGCGGCATCCTGGCGATGATCGTCGGCATCGGCTTCTCCAAGCGCCTGGCCGACCGCTACGGCAAGCGCAACGTGTTCGGCGCCGCGCTGCTGGTGTCCACGCTGTTCCTGCTGGCGTTCTTCTTCTACCCGCCGCAGGCGATCGGCCTGGTGTTCGCCTCCTACGTGCTGCACGGCTTCTTCTACGGCATCACCATCCCGCTGCTGTGGGCCATGATCGCCGACGTCGCCGACTACTCGGAGTGGAAGAACCACCGCCGCGCCACCGCGATCATCTTCTCGGCGATGCTGTGCGGGCTGAAGGTCGGCCTGAGCATCGGCGGCGCGCTGGTCGCCGGCCTGCTCGCCTTCTACGGCTACGACGCCACGCTGCCGCAGCAGAGCGCCACGGTGGCCAACGGCATCCGCCTGGCGGTCAGCGTCTACTGCGCGATCCCGTTCCTGCTCGGGGTGGCGCTGCTGTGGCTGTACGAGATCGACAAATCGCTGGAATCGCGCATCGAGCGCGAGTTGGACGCGCGCCGCCTGCAGGCCGCCGCGCCCGGCAACTGACGCTTCTCTCCCCACCCCCTAGGTACGCAATGGCCGCCGACACCGACGCCGCAGACCTGCAGACGCTGGCCCGCAAGGCCATCTCGCAGCCCCTGGTGACCCACATGTACACCGCCGACCCGTCGGCCCACGTGTTCGAGGGTGCGCTGTACATCTATCCGTCGCACGACATCGATGCCGGGGTCGCCTTCAACGACAACGGCGACCACTTCGGCATGCGCGACTACCACGTGTTCCGGATGGACACGCCGCAAGGCCCGGCAGTGGACTGCGGGCTGGCGCTGCACGTGGACGAGGTGCCGTGGGCCGAGCGCCAATTGTGGGCGCCGGATGCGGCCTGCCGCGACGGCCGCTACTACCTGTACTTCCCGGCCAAGCGCGCGGACGGCGTGTTCCAGATCGGCGTGGCGGTGGGCGAGCGCCCGCAGGGGCCGTTCAAGGCGCAGCCGCAGCCGATCGCCGGCAGCTACTCGATCGATCCGGCGGTCTTCGCCGATGCCGACGGCGAGCACTACCTGTACTTCGGCGGGCTCTGGGGCGGGCAACTGGAGCGCTACCGCGACAACGTCTACGCCGCCGACAACGCCGAACCGGCCGACCACGAGCCGGCGTTGGGTCCGCGCGTGGCGCGCCTGCGCGCGGACATGCTGGAACTGGCCGAGGCCCCGCGCGAGATCGCCATCGTCGATGCCGACGGCCGCCCGCTGCTGGCCGGCGACCACGCGCGGCGCTACTTCGAGGCGCCGTGGCTGCACGTCTACGGCGGCCGCTACTACCTGTCGTACTCGACCGGCGACACCCACCTGCTGTGCTACGCGATCGGCGATTCGCCCTACGGCCCGTTCACCTACCAGGGGCCGCTGCTGAGCCCGGTGGTCGGCTGGACCACGCACCACTCGATCTGCGAATTCCAGGGAACGTGGTACCTGTTCTACCACGACGCGGTGCTGTCCGGCGGCGTCACCCACCTGCGCTCGATCAAGCTCACCGAACTGCAGCACGATGCGCAGGGGCGCATCGCGCTGGTCCATCCCTATGGCGCGTGAGCGCGCGGCGCGGTGCCGGTGCCGCGCGCGCGTCGCACCGCAGCTGGCGGTCGCCTGCGCGCGCAACCGCCGGCGCGACCGGCCTACGGCACCCACTCCAGGTTCCGGGTCTGCGGATCGGCGGTGATCCTGCCGACCTTGCCGGCGCCGTCGAAGGACACCTGGAACTCGCCGAGGCTGGTCCGTCAGCAGCGGCATGACCGCGCACGGTGACGGCGGCCCCATCGCCTGTGTATGCTCGGGACTCGTGGAAGACATGACGCCCGCCGAGATCTCCCTGCGCATCGACGCCCTGCGTCGCGAGCACCGTGCGCTCGACGAAGAATTGCAGCGCATCCCGGCCAACCTCGACGACGAACTGCAGGCCAAGCGGCTGAAGAAGCGCAAGCTGCAGCTCAAGGACTGCATCCTGCGCCTGGAAAACCTGCTGATCCCCGACGAACCGGCGTGAGCGCGCCGACGTTCTTCAGCGTCGGCCATTCCACGCGCCCGCTCGACGTCTTCCTGAACATCCTGCACGACGCGCGGATCACGCAGTTGGCCGACGTGCGCGCGTTTCCGTATTCGCGGCGCTTCCCGCAGTTCGACGGCAGCGCCCTGGCGCCGGCACTGGCCGCGGCCGGCATCGGCTACCGGCACTTCCGCGCCCTGGGCGGGCGCCGCGGCAAGCAACCGGGGATCGACCCGCGGCGCAACGGCCATTGGCGCAGCGTCAGCTTCCACAACTATGCCGACTACGCGCTGGGCGCCGAGTTCGGCGAAGCCCTGGCGCAACTGCGTGCCTTCGGTGGCGCTGGCGGCTGCGCGGTCATGTGCGCCGAGGCCTATTGGCGCCAGTGCCACCGGCAGATCATCTGCGACCACCTGTTGCACCACGGCCATCCGGTGATCCACCTGATCGACGCCACGCGCCAGGAGCCGGCCACGCTCAACCCGGCGGCGCGCACCGATGCGCAGGGGCAATTGGTCTATCCGCCGGATGCGGCGGAGACCGGGCCCGTCACTGGCGACTTGTTCGGCGCCTGAGGCCGGCTGTCGCGTCTGCCGTACGCATCGCCTGCCCGCGCGCCGGCGGTGCCGCCGCGTGGGAAGCGTCTCATTTGCCTGGCGGGGACGGAACCGCGACCGCGTTGCCGCGCGGCGTGTCGCCGGCGGCGATTCCGGCAGTGGCGGGGGAGGCCGGCCCGGTCGCGGCGTCCTGCGTGGTGGCGAGCAGGCGCAAGGGCTGGCCGCGATAGCGGAACTCCAGCGCCTGCTGCAGTGCGTCCAGGCGCGCGACCCGCGCGCACAGCGCCTGCGCCTTGGTTTCGATGCCCTTGCTGCGCGCGTCCATACGGGCCTCGAAAGCGGCATCCATGTGCTGGGCGCGCGCGTCGATCGCCTCCGCGCGGCCGGTGAATATCTGCCAGAGCAGGTGTCGGGAGATGCTGCCCGTGAAGCTCTCCGCCTCGGTCTGCACGTAGCGTTCGAAGTTGCCGTCGAATGCGCTCTGGTCCCAGCGCCCCTTGCCGAGCGTGCCATCGACGTAGGTATTGGCCTGCTTGCGCAGCCGCTCGATCTTGCGTGCGTTGCCGGTACTGCCGGTCAGCACCTCGACGACCGTGCCGAGCACGTCGTAGCTCAGCTCGACCACCTCGTGCGAGAGGTCCGCGACCTGCGGCATCAGCGCGCGCGTTTCGCGCTCCATCTCCAGCAGGCGCTGCGCATCGGCGGCGCCGATCTGCTGCACCTGGTGGTCCACGCTCAACTCGCCGGCATGGAAAAAGATCTCACGCGGCCCCTCGCCATCGCGGGTAAGCCAGATGCCGCCGGTGTCGGCCAGCACGTTGAACGGCGTGCTCAGGCCACACTGCCGCGAGGACACCTGCGGCCGATGGTCGTGCCGGCCCTGGTCATCGTTCGGGTCGGCCAGTGCCGATCCGCTGGACGCGGCAAGCAGCAACAGAGCAGGGAAGCAAACCGTGCGCATCGCTGCAGCCCGCGTCGTGGAGTCCAGCGCATGCTGGCGATCGCATGGGCCGACGGTCGCGTGTCGGAAGTCACTGTGCGGGACGGCAGGATCGGCCGCGTCGCGACGCTCGCCGGCGCGATGGCGGGCACACGGTACCGCGCTCCGCCGGCCTTGCCGTCACCGACGCGCGTCTCGGCCATCGCCGGCGATGGCCGGCGTGGCTCGCGCGCCCTCCCTCTCGAACGCATGCGCCAGCCCCGCCAACAGACGCATCAGCGCTACCTGTCCCGCTTCCCCGGTCTTGGCGTAGATCGCCTTCATGCGGGTACGCGCGGTGGTCGAGGTGATGCCACAGCGCTGGGCGGCGTCGCCCAGATCGGCGCATACATACAGGGCCTGCGCCAATGCCGCTTCGGCGGGGGTGAGTTGGAATAGCTGCCGAAGCCGCGACTGCAGGTCTGTGGCCGGTTGCAGATGACTGACGAATAGCAGCAAGCGCGCGCGTTGCCGTGCGCTGGGCAGGCGATACGCGGACAGGGCCAGTGCGGCCGTCCCGTCCGCATGTCTGAGCAGGCCCCGGCAGGGCCCACCTTGGGCGGATGCGGGGTTGGCACAGCGCAACAACAGCGTCCGTAACTGCTGGCCGTTGGCCTGGTCGCGGCAGGTCAACGCGCCGCCGCGGCAATGCAAGGCGCCGTCTGCCAGCAATCGTTGCGCGCCCGCATTGCAATGGATGACGCGGCCATCGGCCTCGAGCAGGAAGGCGGCGTCGGACAGCCGGTCCAGCATCGAACCCAGCGATTGCGCTAACGCCTCCGTCTCCGCCAGACGGCGGTGCAGCGCGTAGACATTGACCCAATGCGGTGCGACCTGGCGAAACAGCGCCATGTCCTGCGCGCTGTAGGGTGGTAGGCGTCCGGACCTGCTCATGGTGGCCACCACGACCGTGCTCCGATCACGGTAGGCACAGAGCGCAACCGACTGTTCGATCTCCGATAGGCGCAGGTAGTCCTGGTAGTACCGCGTCCGCCTGAGCAGGCCACGTGGCACGACGGTGTCGCTGTCGCAGACGGCGCCAGTGCGCAGAATCGCATCGCCGTGCTGCATCCAGACGTTCTCGCTGGCGATTTCCTGCTCGTAGCGCTGCACGAACGCAGGATCGGCGCCGAGCAGCAGATCCAGGCGACCGCCCGTTCCGCCCGCGTCGTGCGCCATCACCGCCGCGATATGGCTGTCGGTCGCGGTGGCCAGCCGCTGGCTGAATTCGACCAGTTGCCCGCTGTCGTAGAGCGAGTCGTACAACGGCTCAAGTATTCGCCAAAGCGGTTCGTGCCTGTCCATGGTCGCGTCCTCACTCCGCGCCGTCGGTTGGCGCCCCCTGTGGAGATGCGCCGACAGTAGATAACGGATGCGCTGGATCTGCAACACGCGTCCTGTCAAGTCCCGGATGGGGCCTGTCTTCCGGCTTGCCGTTCCGCAGGATCGGGCCGGGGAAATGCGCTGCGCTTGGACGCCGAAGGCGCCACAGGGCGTGCTCCCTTCTTTCCTATAGGACGACCAGGAGAAAGCCGCGATGAATGCGTATCCCCTCGTGTTGCTGTCGATGTTGCCGTTGGCCGCTCAAGCGCAGGATGCCGCACAAATGGGTCTGGGCCAGTGCGCTGCGCAGCTCATGCATGACAAGGACTCTCTTTGGGCGGCACGGCAGCGGGTGTTCGCTAAGAGCGAACCCGGTGTTCCGCAAAAGCCGTCATGGGCCCGCAAACTCCTGGTCGATCCGATCAGCCTGGAAGCCAGTTATGGGAGAGGGAGCACTATTGTCCCCGACGGCGAGCAGGACTGGAGGGTCAAGCATAAAGACAGGGAAGGCTCCATCAGCCTGCTCTATTCGCTGCCATTGAACAAGTTGATCCCCGCTCCGCCGCCCCCGCCACCGCCTGAGTTGGATCGGGCCGAGATCGAAAGCAAGGCGGCCTTTTACGATCTGATCCATGATGCGCGCATTGCGGCATTTGAGGCTGCGCAATCCCAGGCGAGGGCCTCGATGAACTTCCCGGACCCGCAGGCGGCGCCGGCCGCATCGCTCGCTCTTGCCAGGCTGGAAAAGCTGCTGGTTCGCATCAAGCACCTGACGAATGACGAGCATACGCTTTACAACTGCAGACTACCGGGATGACGATACGTGGAACCGGAGGGCATCCTCCGGTTCATTGCCGCTTACACGGACTCGCCGCCTTCGGTACGCCGCTCACGCCACGTGTGTGATGTCACCGCACAGCATCGTGGCCAGTCGGCTGCTCAATCCTGCGGAACCGCCGGCTCCTCCACCTTCGCCGCCTCCGGGCTGACCCGTTCGATGGTGTGGCGCAGCTCGCGGCCAAGAATGAACTTGGCATCCTTCGCCCACGCATCCAGCCGATCGTCGAACACCAGCTTGCTGTTCTCGTCCGGCCACACCAGCTTCAGTTCGCGCAGCTTCTGGATGAAGCCGCGGAACAGGGTCTTGTCGAAGAACTCCGGCGCAGCCGGCGCGTAGAGCAGGCTCAGGCGTTGCGCGGCCTGCTGGCACAGGCTCTCCAGTTCGCCGGCGCCGAGCTTGCCCGGGCCGTTCTTGACCAGTACCGAAATGGCGATGTAGTAGCGCTCGAACGCCTGCTGCAGCGAGTGGCCGATCGCGCGCAGGCGGAACACCTCGTCGGTCTGGCCGGTGTTGCGCGCCAGCACGCCGCCGTCGTCGTCGTTGACCTGCAGCAGCAGCCCTTCGCGCACGAACACCTCGATGGTGCGCTCGATGCGCTCGGCGAACTGGTCCTCGCTCCACGGCAGGAACAGTTCGGCCTGCAGGAACGGGTACACGGTGCGACCCAGCCGCAGCAGCCCGGCGCGGCTCATGCGGCGGTTGTTCTGGAAGCAGCACGCCACCCACGAGGAGGCGGTGAACAGGTGCAGCACGTTGTTGCGGAAGTAGCTCAGCAGCACCGCGTTGTCGCCGTTGACGCTGAGCACGTCGCCGAGCGGATGCGGCGTGCGGGTCAGCACGTTGATCTCCTCGGCGTGGGCGATGATGCGCTCGGGCGAATGCGGGGTCACCGTGACCCGATCCGAGTACGGCAGTTCCGCCAGCAGCTTCTTGCACAGTTCGATCTGCGCGATCAGGTCGGCCTCGCCCATCGCGTGCTTGGGCGTGGACAGCAGCGCCAGCGCCAGCAGGTTGACCGGATTGACGTCGGCGGCGGCGTTGATGTGCACCTGGATCTGCTGCGCCAGCGCATCGACGGTGCCGTTCAACCAGGTCGGTTTCTCGTCTTCGCCCAGCGGCTGGCCATCCCACTCCGGCGCGCGCTGCGCCAGCACCTGGCTCAGCGCGATCGGCTCGCCGAAGTTCACCACCACCTGGCCGTAGTTCTGCTTGAGCACCTTGGGGATGCCCCACAGCAGCGCCCAGATCGATTCCTTCTCCTTGGGCCGGCCGCTGAGCTCGTCGAGATAGCTGTTGCCTTCCATCAGCTTCTCGTAGCCGACGTAGATCGGCTGGAACAGCACCGGCTTGCGCGGCTGGCGCAGGAACGCGCGCAGGGTCATCGCGATCATGCCGCCCTTGGGCTGCAGCAGCCGGCCGGTGCGCGAGCGTCCGCCTTCGACGAAGTATTCGATCGAGTAGCCGCCGGCCACCAGTTGTGCCACGTACTCGCTGAGCACCGCCGAATACAGCGCGTTGCCGCGGATCGAGCGGCGGATGAAGAACGCGCCGCCCTTGCGCAGCAATTGCCCGACCACCGGCAGGTTGAGGTTGATGCCGGCCACGATGTGCGGCGGCACGATGCCGCGCTCGTACAGCAGGTAGCTCAGCAGCAGGTAGTCCATGTGGCTGCGGTGGCTGGGCACGTAGATCACTTCGTGCCCGGGCGCGGCCTCCTTGAGCTTGTCCAGGTGGTGCACCAGCACGCCGGCATAGATGCGGTTCCACACGTGGGTGAGCAGGAAGCTGGCCGAGCGCACCACCGGGCTGGAGTAGTCGGCGGCGATCTCCCAGGCATAGGCGTGGGCCTTGCGCCAGGCGTCCATCGGCTTGCTGTTGTCGCGCTTGGCCTGCGCGGCGATCGCCTCGCGCACCGGCTCGGCGGCCAGCACCTGGTCCACCAGCAGGCGCCGGGTCGACAGGTCCGGTCCGATCACCGCCTCGCGGATGCGCCGGAAGTGGGTGCGCAGCACGCGCTGCAGCTTGCGCACGGTGCGCTCCGGCGGCAGCCCTTCCTCGATCGTCTGCCGCATCGATACCGGCGGCGCGAAGCGCACGATGGTGCTGCGGCCGTTGAGCAGCACGCCGAGCAGGCGCCGGAAGCTGCCGACCAGCGCCCAGTTTTCCGAGAACAGCACGGCGAACCAGCCGCTCTGCTTGTCCGGCGCGCGGCCGACGAAGATCGACACCGGCACCAGGTGGATGTCCAGGTCCGGCCGCTCGCGGTGCGCCTGCAGCAGCCTGGCCAGCGAATCGGAGTGGGTCTTGGCGCCGCGTTGCTCGGGGATCAGCGCGTTGTTGCTGCTGCGCCGCGACAGCGCCAGGTAGGCGCGCTTGCGTCCCAGCGGGTCGCCGGGCAGCGGCACCAGCGGCGACGGCAGGCCGGCCTCGCGGCAGGCCTTGTCCAGGATCAGCGCGTTGGACAGGCCGTAGTCCTCCAGCACGTAGACCACCGGGCGGCCGTCGTCGTACTGGCCGGGTTCGGCCGGTTCGATCTTCAGCCCCAGCCACGGATCGGCCACGCGCCCGAGCAGGCGCGCCCACAGCGGCCGCTTGGCGGTGCGCGGGGACGCTGCCGGGACCGGCAACGCGGCGGCGGCCGCCTCGGTGGTGTCGGCGCCGGTCGCGGCGGACGGCGCGTGCGCCGGGTCCGGCGCGCGCGCGGCCGCGGCGTCGTCGGGGAAGGGCAGGGGATTTTGTTCTGGCATCGGCGTCATTATCGCTTAGCCGGCGGCGCGGGTTCGGCGGCCGGGGGCGCCGGGGCGTCGGCGGGCGGGACGGGGGGCGCGACAGGTTGCGCCGCCGCGGCCAGCAGCGTGTCCACCTCGTGCAGCGTGTCGCGCAGGTACCAATGGCCCTGGCGACGCACCAGCACCGCGGTGGTGTCGATCTGCGCGCCGCCCAGCGGATACTGGATGCGCACCACGGCCTGGTCGCCCTGCTGGTTGACCAGGCCGGTGCGCAGCTCGCGGGCGCTGGCGTCCAGGTCCAGGCCGTAGTCGGCCAGCACGGTCTTCAGGTCGGCCAGGAACGGGCCGAGCCGGCTCAGGCTCTGCTCCATGCCCAGGCCGTGCAGATCGGCGTCGCTGCGAACGCCGGTGCGGCGCGCGGCGGCGCTGAGCCGCGCGATCGCCGCCTGCGCGCGCTTGCGCTCGGACAGCGGCGCATGCTCGGCCCAGGCGCTCAGTGCCTGCACCAACTGCACGTAGTGGCCGCGCTGCTCGGGCGTGTAGTCGCCCTGGTTGCGCAGATACTGCACGCCGAACAGGCCCAGCGAGTGCGCGGCCTGGCGCAGGCTCGCCGCCTGTCCGCCGAACTGCGCATCGAAGGCGCGCTGCAAGTCGCGCTCGGCCTGCGGCGCGGCCAGGGTGTCCAGGATCTGCGGCAGGCGTTCGGCCAACGGCAACTCGCTCAGCGGCCAGCGGCTGCGGTCCTCGCGCCAGGCCTGCTGCAGGCGCCGGTACTGCTCCGGCGGCACCGCGGCGCGGGCGTAGCCGGCCAGGTCGTTGCGTTGCAGCGTGCGCGCCAGTTCGCGCACGGCCGTGGCCGGTTCGGCGCCGGCGCCGGGCAACTCGGTCGGGGTGCGCTTGCAGCCGCCCAGCAGGACCAGTGCGGCCAGCAGCAGTGCGGGAACGGGATGCGAGGACGTGGCCCGGGTCGGGCGGCGTGGCGGCGGCATACTGTTGGCTCGTTCCCCAAAACGTTCCGCATCTTGCTGGGCGCGCACGATTCCGGCAAGCCGCGCGGTGGTGCGGCGGCTGCCCGCGCGCGAGGCCGGTGTCGTCCCGGGACAATTTCCTGACCCGCTTGCCAAGGCCGGGACAACGGTGTCGGCACGTGGCGGCATCGTGCACGGCATGCCGCCACATTGTGCAATGTTGCGGCGCATCATGTAACCGCTTGCAGTTGCTGTTAACGTCCGCCCACCCCGGCATGGGGTGGTACTGGACGGGGGTCCCAGTGCGATACAGGTCCGACATCTTCCGAGCGCTGGGTCACGGTGGCATTGGCCGACGTGGCTTGGCCCTGGCCGGTCTCCTGTGCGCCTGCGCCATGGTCCTGCCAGCGCAGGCGCAAGACGGCGGCCTGCCGCCGCGCGATGCATGGCGCGCCTCCAGTTCCTCCAGCCAGGTCAAGGCGCAGGCGATCGCGCATCTGATCGACGGCGATGCCACCACGCGCACCGGCGGCGCCTTCACGCCCGGGCACTGGTTCCAGATCGACCTGGGCCGCCCGGCGCGGATCGGCGGCGTGCAGTTGCAATGGGACACCGCCAATCCGGAAGGCTACCTGGTGCAGGTCTCCGGCGACGGCCAGCGCTGGGACACGGTCTACACCATGACCGATTCCCTGGGCGGCAGCGAGACCCTGTTCTTCGCGCCCCGCAGCGCGCGCTACCTGCGCCTGGCCAGTCCCGAGCGCAGCGCCGACTGGGGCGTGTCGATCTACGAGATGGCGCCGTTGGGCGAAGCGGCCAGCGCGCGCCTGCAAGGCCTGTCGGTGGCCGACGCGGCCGCGCTGTGGCAGGGCGGCGCGGCGGTCGCGATGCCCGGCAAGGGCGCGCAGGCACGGCAACTGGACATCGCCTTTCCGCGCCCGCTCGCCAGCGCCGGCCTGATCGTCGAATTCGCCGGCGTCCACGGCGCGGCGCAATTGCAGGCGCGCGATGCCGCCGGCCGCTGGAGCACGCTGGCCGAGGATCCGCTGGCCGCGCAGAGCGACAGCGCCACCCTGGCCGGCACCGCGCCGGTGCAGGCGCGCGCGCTGCGCCTGCGCGTGGAGGCCGCGCCCGGCGGCGTCGCCCCGGTGCTGCGCCGCCTGCGCCTGCTCGGGCCCAAGGCGCTGATGACGCCGATGCAGCGCTACCAGGTCGCCGCGCAGCGCGGCGCCACGCGCGCGCTGTTCCCGGCCTCGCTGCACATGCAGCAGACCTACTGGACCGCGGTCGGTATCCACGCCGGCCGGCAGAAATCGATCTTCGACGAGTACGGCAACCTGGAAGCGTGGAAGGGCGCGCCGCTGGTGCAGCCGCTGTGGCGCGATGCGTCCGGCACCGCCGCCGGCGCCGACGGCCACGCGCTGACGCATGCGCTGCGCGACGGCTGGAAACCGATGCCCTCGGTGCGCTGGTCGCCGCAGCCGGGGCTGGAACTGCGCAGCGAGACCTTCGCGATCGAACGCGACGGCCAGCCGGTCACGCTGCTGCGCCATCGCCTGCGCAACACCGGCAACACCCCGGTCAGCGGCACGCTGTCGCTGCTGGTGCGGCCGATGCAGATGAATCCGCCGTGGCAGAACGGCGGCCTGTCGCCGATCCACGACGTGGCGATCGAGGATGCGGCAGTGCGGGTCAACGGCCGGGTGCTGCTGGAATCGCTGAGCGCGCCCAGCGGCGCCGGCGCCGAGGCGTTCGGCGCGCACGGGGAGACCGAGATCACCGGCCACGTCGCCGCCGGCACACTGCCGGCGCAACGCCAGGCGCACGACGCCGATGGGCTGGCCGCGGCGATGCTGAACTATGCGGTGACGCTGGCGCCGGGGGCGCAGCAGGACGTGGTGCTGGCGTTCCCGCTCGGCACCGCCAATGCCGACAAGCAGGGCCGGCTGCCGCCGGCGCCGCCGCTGGACCGCGCCGCGCTGCTCGCCAGCGGCCGCGGCGATGCGGGACGCAGTTTCGATGCGCTGGCCGAGCAGGTCTCGGCGGACTGGCAGCAGCGCCTGGGCAACGTCGGCCTGAGCCTGCCCGACCCCAGCCTGGTCGACATGCTGCGCGCGCAGGCCGCGTACATGCTGATCAACCAGACCGGCCCGGCGATGCAGCCCGGCCCGCGCAACTACAACCGCTCCTTCATCCGCGACGGCATGGCCACCTCGGCGGTGCTGCTGCGGATGGGCCAGGCCAAGGTCGCGCGCGACTACCTGCAGTGGTACAGCGACCACGCCGTGCATCCGAACGGATTGGTGTCGCCGATCCTCAACGACGACGGCAGCGTCAACGACGGGTTCGGCTCGGATCTGGAATACGACAGCCAGGGCGAGTACATCACCCTGGTCGCCGACGTGGCGCGCCTGGACGGCGGCCCGGGGAGCGTGCGCGCCTACCTGCCGAAGGTGAAGCTGGCGATGCAGTTCATGCAGCAGCTGCGCGAACGCACCCTGGTGCCCGGCTACATGGCCGAGCAGCCGGCGCCGGAGCGCTTCCGCGGCATCCTGGCGCCGTCGATCAGCCACGAAGGCTATTCCAGCCCCACCCACAGCTACTGGGACGACTATTGGGCATTGAAGGGCTGGCACGACGGCGCGTGGCTGGCCGAGTCGCTGGGCGATGCGCAGACCGCGGCCTGGGCGCGCGAACAGTACGCGGCGCTGCGCACCTCGCTGGCCGCCTCGATCCGCGCCACGATGGCCTGGAAGGGCGCCGACTTCATCCCGGCCGCCGCCGACCTGGGCGACGGCGATCCGAGCAGCGTGTCGATCGCGCTGGATCCCACCGGCCAGCAGGACCTGCTGCCGGAGCAGGCGCTGCGCACCACCTTCGCGCGCTACCTGGAGGACGTGCGCAAGCGCAAGCAGCCCAACGCGCTGTGGGCGTATTCGCCGTACGAGATGCGCAACGTGCTGACCTACGTGCACCTGGACCAGCCGCAGGTCGCCGACGAACTGCTGCAGGACATGCTGCGCGACCGCCGTCCGCTGGAATGGCAGGTGCTGGCCGAGGTGGTGCAGTCGCGGCTGCGCTTCCCGCGCTACCTCGGCGACATGCCGCATACCTGGATCGGCGCCGAGTACGCGCGCACCCTGTTCGGCATGCTGATGCACGAAGGCGACGACGCGCTGGTGCTGCTGCCGGGCGCGCCGCCGGCCTGGGTCGAAGGCGAGGGCCTGTCGGTGCAACGCCTGCCCACCGCCTACGGCCAGCTGAGCATGCGCGCGCGCCAGCGCGAGCAGACCTTGCGCATCGACCTCGGCGCCGGGCTGCGCGCGGGCACCGCGGTGCGCGTGGTGTGGCCGTCGCGCACGCGCCCGGCGCAGCTGCGCGTGGACGGCCGCCGCATCGACGCCTACGACGCCAGCGGCGTGACCCTGGGCAAGCCGTTCCGGACCCTGGAGGCACGCTGGTGAATCCACGCACCGCGCACGCGCCCGAACAGCGCGCCAGCATCACCATCAAGGACGTGGCGCGCCTGGCCAACGTCTCGGTGGCGACGGTGTCGCGCACCATGAACGGCCACCAGCATGTGGCCGAGCCGGTGCGCGCGCGCGTGCTGGAAGCCGCGCGCACCCTGCACTACGTGCCGCACCACGCCGCGCGCAGCCTCAGCAGCCGCCGCACCCACACCATCGGCGTGGTCCTGCCCGACCTGCACGGCGAGTTCTTCTCCGAACTGATCCGCGGCATCGACACGGTGGCGCGCGAGCGCGGTCTGCACCTGCTGGTATCCAGCTACCACGGCGAGCCGGAGGAGCAGCGCCTGGCGGTGCGGCGCATGCCCGGGCGCGTGGACGGCCTGCTGATCATGTCGCCCTATCTCGGCGGCGTTGCCGACGAGGCGATCGAACTGCTGCCCGGCGCCCTGCCGGCGGTGCTGATGAACTGCGCCGAGCGCATCGCCGACACCCAGGTGCTCAACGTCGACAACTACGGCGGCGCGCGCGCGATGACCCGCCACCTGCTCGACAGCGGCCACCGCCGCATCGCCTTCATCGCCGGGCCCGACGACAACTTCGATGCGCGCGAACGCCTGCGCGGCTACCGCGACGAACTGCAGGCGCAAGCGCCGCAGATCCCGCCGCAGGTGCTGCCGGGCGAGTTCGACGAAGCCTCCGGTTACCGCGCCGGCCAGGCGCTGCTGCAGGGCGAGCGGCCGGACGTGGTGTTCGCGGCCAACGACATGATGGCGCTCGGCTGCCTGTTCGCCTTCACCCATGCCGGCCTGCGCGTGCCCGAGGACATCGCCCTGGCCGGTTTCGACGATGTGCCGATGGCGCGCTACGTGCACCCGGCGCTGACCACGATGCGGGTGGACATCGCCGGCTTCGGCGCGCGCGCGATGCAGCTGCTGCTCGCCGCGCTGGAGCCGCAGACCGCCACGGCGCCACCGTCCACCGACATCGCTCCGCAATTGATCGTCCGTGCGTCCAGTGTCCAGCGAGGAACCGCCATGGACTGACCACGCCGACGCGCTGCATCACCACCGTTCCACTCCAACTAGAAGAAAGCACGCATGATCCCGTTTACCACCCTGGGAGGGGTACTGTCATGAAGAACAAGCGTTCCGCTTCCAACCTGCCCGCACGCAGCCTGCTGTGCTGCGCGCTGGCCACCAGCCTGTTCGCGGCGATGCCGGCGATGGCGCAGTCCAGCACCGCGACGCTGCGCGGCCAGGTCGCCTCGGCGCAGGCCGGCACCGAGGTCATCGTCACCAACATCGCCACCGGCTCGGTGCGGCGCGCGCCGGTCGGCGCCAACGGCAACTACACCGTCGTCGGCCTGCCGCCGGGCACCTACAAGGTCGAGGCCAACGGCGTCACCAAGACGGTCACGCTGCAGGTCGCGTCCTCGTCCACGCTCGATCTCGATGCCGGCACCGCGACCGCGTCGGGTGGCGACGCCACCACGCTGGGCACGATCAACGTCACCGCGCCGCCGTCGCTCAAGGACGTGAAGACCTCCGAGGTCGGCAACGTCGTTTCGCTGCGCCAGATCCAGCAGCTGCCGCAGGCCACGCGCAACTTCCTCGAGTTCGCCGACACCGTGCCGGGCATGGTGTTCCAGATCGACGGCAACGGGAACACCAAGCTGCGTGGCGGCGCCTCCAATGCCAGTTCCGGCAATCTGTACATCGACGGCGTCGGTCAGAAGAGCTACGTCAAGGGCGGCGGCATCGCCGGTCAGAGCGACACGCAGGGCAATCCGTTCCCGCAGCTGGCGATCGGCGAGTACAAGGTCATCACCTCCAACTACAAGGCCGAGTACGGCCAGATCAGCGGCGCGGCGATCACCGCGGCGACCAAGTCCGGCACCAACGAGCTCCACGGCGAGGCGTTCTACCGCTATACCGACCAGGATATGCGCGCCAAGCGCCCGGACGAAGGCGACGGCAAGATCGATTCGCAGATCAAGGAATACGGCTTCGCGCTGGGCGGTCCGATCATCCAGGACCGCATGCACTTCTTCGTTGCCTATGAAGGCAAGGAGAACGTGGTGCCCAAGAGCGTGCAGGCCGACGCCAATGCGCAGCCGTTGATCGGCTTGCTGCCGGCCAACCTCGCCAGCCAGCTCGGCGCGGCCAACATGCCGTTCACCGAGGATCTGTATTTCGGCAAGATCGACTTTGAGCCGACCGACCGCGACCGCATCGAGCTGAGCGGGCAGTACCGCGACGAAACCCAGACCGGCAACGTGGGCGGCACCAGTACCCCCGAGCACGGCACCAACAAGATCAACAAGGACAAGCGCGCCAACCTGCGTTGGCAGCACAGCGCCGACAACTGGTTCAACGAGTTGATCGTCGGCACCGAGAACTCGGAGAACAACCCGACGCCCAAGAGCATCGGCAACGGCATCATCTACAAGTACCTGAACTACAACGACCCGAACATCGGCGAATACACCTATCTGGAAACCGGCTCGGCCGGCGGCCTGAACGTGCAGCGCAAGAGCCAGAAGGGTTGGTTCCTGCAAAACGACCTGACTTTCACCAGCTTCGAATGGCATGGCGAACACACCATCAAGATGGGCGTGAGCTACAAGGACATCAAGCTGACCTCGCAGGATGCGGCGGCGCTGAATCCGCAGTTTGCCTACTCGGTCGATGCCAACGGCGTCGCCTCCATTCCGTATCGGGTGGATTTCATTGCGCCGTATACCACTCCGGGCCAGCAGGCGACGGTGAAGTCGCCGTCCAAGCAGTACGGCATCTACATCCAGGACGATTGGGCGGCCACCGACAAGTTGATGATCAACGTCGGCGTACGGTGGGACTACGAGAAGAACCCGGCGTATACGAACTTCGTCACCTCGCAGGACTTCGTCAACGCGCTGTATGGCGACGATCCGGATAATCCCGGCCATCCGTGGGCGGACCGTCTGCTGCCGAGCGGCGTCAATGCGGCCGACTACATCAGCACCGGCAAGAACCGCAAGAACTTCAAGGACGGCTGGGCGCCGCGCCTGGGCTTCTCGTACGACTTCTTCGGCGACGAGACCGCCGTGCTGCACGGCGGTGCCGGCCGGTCCTACGACCGCAACCTGTTCGAACAGTTGGCCCTGGAAACCAGCAAGGCGGCGTTGTCGCCGGTGGTGGTGTACTTCAAGGATCCGGCCGCCACGGCGTGCTACAAGGCGGACCGTGTCTGTACCGACTGGGACCCCCGGTATCTGCAGGGCGTGGATCAGCTCAACACCATTCCGGGTGTGAGCCGCAGCGCCGAGTTGTTCATGTTCAACAACAAGATCAAGACGCCGTACAGTGACCAGTACAGCATCGGTATCAGCAACCAGGTCGGCGACTGGCTGACGGATGTGACCTTCCAGCGCATCCTGAGCTACGACGGCTTCGTGATGTCGCTGATCAATCGCTACCCGAACGGTGCCTATTTCGATGCGACCGGCGCCGTGCCGTGGGGCGAGCCGGTGCCCGGCTACCAGAACACGATCATCGGCAACAACGGCCTGGAACAGCGCAGCAGCCAGGTGCTGCTGTCGGCGGAGAAGCCATACACCAAGGAATCGGGCTGGGGCCTGACGCTGTCCTACACCCACACCAGTGCGCGCCAGAACCGCATGATCGACGAGCCGTACGCGTTCGACAAGCCGACCATCCGCGACTATCCGTTCGTGAAGTCCGATGCCGTGGCGGCGCATCGCTTCGTGGCGTCCGGCTCGATCGATGGTCCGTGGGGCGTGACCTTCGGCGCCAAGGTGGTATTGGCCACCCCCGAGCCGATCAACGAGATCGCCTGTTACGGCCGGGTCGATGCGGACAACGGCACCTGCCAAGCGGTCGGCGTCACGCCTCCGGGCAGCGGCAAGTTCCTGGTCGGCGGCAAGATCTGGGGCTACCGCACCGTCGACTTCCAGGCCACCAAGGAATTCGCCGTGTACAACGACTTCAAGCTGTCGGCGCGCATCAACCTGCTCAACGCCTTCAACTTCAAGAACTACTCCTCATATGCGTACAACGGCTGGGGCAGCAACGGGAACTTCGATCCGGACATCACCATTAACAAGACGGGCGATATCAATTATTTCCCGCGCACGGTGAACTTCGAAATCGGCGCCAAGTTCTGATCCACCGCCGCATCACTCACGCGCGTGCCCGACCGGCGCGCGTGGGGTTTTTCCGGACGGGGCCGCTTGGCCCCGTCCGCGTCTTGGTCGTCCTTATTCCTTCTGCCTAGGACCGCGCACGCATGATCGCCGAACCTCTCCGCAATCTGGTCATCGTCGGCGGCGGCACCGCCGGCTGGATGGCCGCCGCCGCGCTGGCGCGCGTGCTCGGTCCGGCCTACCGCATCACCCTGATCGAGTCCGAACAGATCGGCATCGTCGGCGTCGGCGAGGCCACCGTGCCGCACATCAAGGCCTTCAACAATCTGCTCGGGATCGACGAGGCCGAGTTCGTGCGCCAGACCCAGGGCAGCTTCAAGCTCGGCATCGAGTTCGTCGACTGGCTGCGGCCGGGCACGTCCTACGTGCATGGCTTCGGCACCGAGATCGGGCATCCGCTGGGGCTGCTGCCGTTCCAGCAGTACTGGTTCAAATTGGCGTTGGCCGGCAAGGCCAAGCCGTTGGGCGCCTACACGCTCAATACCGTGGCCGCCAAGCGCGGCAAGTTCATGACCTCGGCCAGCGATGCGCCGCCCACGTCGCCGTTGGCCAACATCGCCTACGCCTACCATTTCGACGCGGCGCTGTACGCGGCGTTCCTGCGCCGCTACTCCGAGCAGCGCGGGGTGACCCGGCGCGAAGGCATCGTGGAGGACGTCCAGCTGCATCCGGAATCGGGCAACGTGGCGTCGGTGCGCCTGGCCTCCGGTGAGGTCGTCGCCGGCGACCTGTTCATCGACTGCTCCGGCTTCCGCGGCCTGCTGATCGAGCAGGCGCTGCACACCGGCTATCACGATTTCAGCCACTGGCTGCCGTGCGACCGCGCGCTGGCCGTGCCGTGCGCCAAGGTTGGTCCGCCGACGCCGTACACCCGCGCCACCGCACGCGCGGCCGGCTGGCAGTGGCGCATCCCGCTGCAGCACCGCACCGGCAACGGCTACGTGTATTCCAGCGCGCATCTCAGCGACGACGAGGCCGCGGCCACGCTGCTGGCCAACCTCGACGGCCCGGCGCTGGCCGATCCGCGCCAGCTGCGCTTTGTCACCGGACGCCGCAAGCAGGTGTGGAACCGCAACGTGGTCGCGCTGGGCCTGGCCAGCGGCTTCATGGAACCGCTGGAATCGACCAGCATCCATCTGATCCAGTCCGGCATTTCCAAGCTGCTGGAGCTGTTCCCGCGCGAGGGCATCAGCCCGGTGCTGGTGCGGCGCTACAACGACCGCATCGCCTTCGAGTTCGACCGCATCCGCGATTTCCTGGTGCTGCACTACCACGCCACCGAGCGCGACGACAGCGACTTCTGGCGGCAGTGCCGCGCCATGACGATCACCCCGGAACTGCAGGCCACGCTGGAGCTGTTCCGCGACAGCGGCCGCTTCTACCGCAACGCCGAGGAAATGTTCGCCGAGATCAGCTGGGTGCAGGTCATGGTCGGGCAGGGCGTCCTGCCGCGCGGCTACCACCCGCTGGTGGACCAGGTGCCAGGCGCCGACATCGAACGCTTCGTCGCCAGCATCGAGCAGACCATCGGCCATTGCGTGGACGCGATGCCGCCGCACCAGGCCTTCATCGACCGCTACTGCGCGGCCGCGCCGCGCTGAGCGTTGCCCGGCGCCAAGCCAAAAAAAGAGGCCACGCGCACCAGGCACGGGCCTCTTCAAAATCCGACCGAAGCCGGAGAACGGTTGGTGGCGCATCTCCGGCAAAGCCGGACGCTGCGCATGCTACCGGCACCGCCAATCTAATGCAATGGTTTAAATTAACGCATCTAAGTTATTGAAAGTAATAGATGCGATAGGCCTATGCGCCCGCCAGGGTCGCCGCGATCTCACGCTGGATCGCCGCCGCCGCGGCGCGCGGATCGGCGGCCTGGCGGATCGGGCGGCCGACCACGATCGCATCGGCGCCGTCGGCGAAGGCCTGGGCCACGCCGACGGTGCGCTGCTGGTCGTCGCCGACCGGGCCGCCGGGCCGGATGCCCGGGCACACGATGGAGAAGCCGGCGCCGGTGGCGCGGCGGATCGGCGCCGCTTCCTGCCCGGAGGCGATCACCCCGTCGATGCCGGCCGCCTGCGCGGCCAGCGCACGTTCCACCACGACCTCCTGCGGTTCGCGGTCGATGCCCATCGAGGCCAGGTCGGCGCGGCCCATCGAGGTCAGCACGGTCACCGCCAGCAGGCGCATGTCGCCGCCATTGGCCGCGGCCGCGGCCTGCATCATCGCCGGGTGCCAGCCGTGGATCGTGCAGTAGTCCACCGGCCACTGCGACAGGCGCCGGATCACGCCGCCGACGGTGGCCGGGATGTCGAAGAACTTCAGGTCCACGAACACGCGCTTGCCGCGTGCGGCCAGTGTCTCCAGCACGTCGAAATACTCGCCGGAGGCCAGCAGTTCCATGCCGATCTTGTAGAACGCCACCGTGTCGTCGAGCCGCTCGATCCATTCGATCGCCTCGGCGCGCCCGGGCACGTCGAGGGCGAAGATCAACCGCTCGTGCGCCTGCAGCGGCAGCGGCGCGCGGCTCACTGCGCCAGCTCCAGCGCCTGCATCTTCGCCTGATGGCGTGCCGCCCGCGGCTGTGCGACGTCGTTGTGGAACAGCGCCGGCTCCCAGCCGCCGTAGCTGGGGTTGGGCAGCATCCACCAGCGCTCACCGAACCAGTCGTGGTACTGCTGCAGCAGCTGCGCGCGGCCGTCGGGGGTGTTGGCCACGACCTGCACGAAATCGCCGAGCTGGTCGCCGAACTGCATCAGCACGCGGTACTGCTGGCCGACCAGCTTGCGCCGGCAGTTCTTCTCCGAGCCGTTCTGTTCGCAATCCTTGACCACCGTGCCCAGGCCGAGCAGCACGCTGTTGTCGGCGACCGGCAGGCCGGCGCTGCGCAGGTTGGCCAGGGTCGCGTCGGTCAGGTGCACCGCGCGGTTGGTCACGTACAGCACGGTGATGCCCTTGGCGGTGGCCGCCTTGGCGAAATCGACCACACCGGGGATCGGCTTGGCCTTCTTCTCGGCCACCCACTGGTCCCAGCTGAGCTCGTCGTACTCCTTGCCGTTGCGGATCAGCCGCGCCTGGTAGGGCGAGTTGTCCAGCACCGTCTCGTCCACGTCCATCACCACCGCCGGCTTCAGCCCGGCCGCCGCGTTGCCGCGCTCCTCCGGCACCAGCGCGTCCCAGTTCGGCTCCTTCAGCGCCGCGTCCAGGCGGTCGGCGGCGGCGCGATAGGTCTGTTCGGCCGCGGCCCGGTACTCGGCCGAGCGTTGCATCCACAGCACCGCGTTGAGGTTGTCGTCGCCGGCGGCGGCGGCAGATGCGGTGGCGGTGGAAGCCGCCGCAGAGGCGGCGGTCGCAGCGGCGCTGGGCTTGTCGGCGATATCGGGGACCTGCGTCTGCGGCTTGCAGGCGGACAGGGCGAGCACGGCGCAGGCCAGTGCGGTGCGGGCGATCGGGGTCATCGGGCGCGGGAACCTAGGCGGGAATCGACCGATTTTAGCGGGTCGTGGGCGTGGCCGCGGCGGGTGGTGGTGTGTGCCATGTGCCGTCGGACCGACGTTGCATCGTCTACAAGGGGGTGGATCGTCTCGTAGACAAATATAGGTAAGTGTGATGTTGGCCTGGATGAGGTGCGATCCAGGTCGCGCAAAAACGCTGGCGCTAGGGAATCTCCCGACACCGCGTGGGGGAGATCCGTATGTCCGTACCCTGTGGTATGCACCACAGTTCGCCCCGCCTGCATGTCGTGCAGCGCCAGTCGGAACGATGCGATGGACGCCCTGCGCAGGCAGGGATACGCCGGATGCGTAACAGGGGAATCACCGTGGTGTCGTGGAGAAAAGGAACTTTTCTTGCCGCTTTGGCCGTGTCCGCCTGGGCGGGCCGCGCGCTGCCGGCGCAGGCCCAGGAACAGCCGACCACGCTCGATCGCCAGGAACAGCTGCGCCAGGCCGAGGAGGTCCAGCGCAAGCAGGAACAGGATCGCCAAGCGCCCTTTGCCGGCCCGCGGGAGTCCGCCGTGCCAGCCGACATGCGCAGCGTCGCGTTGCCCAGCGAAACCCTGTGCTTCCCCATCCAGCGGATCGAACTGGGCGGCGCCGGCGCCGATGGCGCGCGCTTCGCCTGGCTATGGCTGTACCTGCGCCAGTACCAGGGACGCTGCATCGGCCGCGACGGCATCGACCTGATCCGCCGCCGCGCGCTGGACCAGCTGGTCGCACGTGGCCTGGTCACCACCCGCATCGGCGTCCCCGAACAGGCGCTGTCCAGCGGCGTGCTGCGCTTCGAGGTGATGCCCGGCCGGCTGCGCCAGGTGCGCGTGCAAGCGGCGGGCGGCGCGGCGTTCTGGCGCGGCGCGCTGCCGCTGCGCCCGGGCGATCTGGTCGACCTGCGCGCGATCGAACAGGCGGTGGAGCAGTTCAAGCGGGTGCCCTCGCAGGACGCCAAGATCGATATCGCCCCAGGCGAGCAGCCCGGCGAATCGGACCTGGTGATCACCCTGCAGCACGGCCGGCGCTGGCGCAGCGTGCTCAACGCCGACGACTCCGGCATGCGCGCCACCGGCCGCGCGCAGGGCGGCATCGATTTCGCGCTGGACGCGCCGCTGGGCATCAACGACCTGCTGTCGATCGGCTACAACCATGACCTGGCGGACAACGGCGCCGAACGCGGCACGCGCGGGAACAGCCTCAGCTACAGCGTGCCGTGGGGCTGGTGGACGTTCGCGCTGTCCTTGTCGTCCTACCGCTACCACCAGCGCGTGGACGGCTATCTGCAAAGCTTCCAGTCCAGCGGCGAATCCAACAGCGCGCAGCTGGATATACAGCGGGTCATCCACCGTGACGGCAGCAGCAAGACTTCCGCCGGTGTCGTCGTGGCCAAGCGCGAGGCGCGCAGTTACCTGGATGGCGTGGAGATCGGCATCCAGCGCCGCCATACCACCAGCGCCGAGGCCTACCTGAGCCATCGCCGCTATCTGGGAGCGATGCAGCTGGACGTGCGCCTGGCGCATCGCCGCGGGACGCCGTGGTTCAACGGGCAATGGACCGGCTACGACCCGGCAGTGGGCTACCCCGGTTTCCGCTACGGCGTCACCACCCTGGATGTGAGCACCGGCCTGCCGTTCAAGTTCGGCGACGTGGCCGCCAGCTGGGACAGCAGCCTGCACGCGCAGACCGCCTCGCAACTGCTGCTCGGCTCGGAATTCATCAGCGTCGGCGGGCGCTACAGCGTGCGCGGCTTCGATGGCGAACGGACTCTCGGCGCCGAGCGCGGCGCGTACTGGCGCAACACGCTGAACCTGCCGGCGCAGCGGCTGGGCATCGTCCCGTATCTGGGCGTGGACGCCGGCCGCATTGGCGGTCCCAGCGCCAGTGGGTTGGACGGACGCAGCCTGGTCGGCGCCTTCGTCGGCGTGCGCGGCGCGCGCGGCGGGTTGAGCTGGGACGGTTTCGCCGGCTGGGACCTGCATGCGCCGCGCGATTTCGAGACCGCGCAGCCGGCCTACGGCGTCCGCGTGACCTATCAGTTCTGACGCCGACCCGCCGCGTGGCGGGCCGGATTCTGTTGTTTGAGCGTCTTCGACGCAACGAGAGAGAGTGGCGATGGATAAGGACTCCGCAGGCATGCGCACCACGATGGCCGACCGCTTCAAGCGCGGCGTGGCGATGTTGCTGTGTTGCACGGTCACCTGGACATCGCTGCCGCTCTACGCGCAGGTGGCGCCGGTCGCCAATGCATCCGGGCAACAGCCGGGCCAGCAGGTCGCGGCCAACGGCGTGCCGGTGGTGGACATCGTCGCCCCGAACGCGCGCGGCGTCTCGCACAACCGCTACACGCGCTTCGATGTCGGCAACAACGGCCTGATCCTCAACAACAGCGCCAACATCTCCAAGACCGAACTCGGCGGCTACATCGCCGGCAACGACAACCTGAAGAACAGCGGCTCGGCCGCGCTGATCCTCAACGAGGTCACCAGCACCGCCAGCCGCCTGCAGGGCTATACCGAAATCGCCGGCGCCAGGGCGCAACTGGTGATCGCCAACCCGAACGGCATCAGTTGCGATGGCTGCGGTTTCCTCAACGCCTCGCGGGTGACCCTGGCGACCGGCGTTCCGCAGCTCGGCGACGACGGCGCCTTGAACGGCTTCAGCGTCACCGGCGGCGTGCTGAGCATCGGCAGCAACGGCCTGGATGCATACAACGTCGACCGACTGGACCTGCTGTCGCGGCGCCTGAGCGTGGACGGTGCGGTGTGGGCCAAGGACCTGCTCGCCAGCACCGGCAGCCAGCGCATCGGCTACGACGGCATGCTGCTGGAAGTACTGCCGGGCAGCGACGGCGCGGCGCCGGCGATCGGCATCGACGTGGCCTACCTGGGCGGCATGTATGCCGACCGCATCCGCCTGATCGCCACCGAAGCCGGCGTCGGCGTGGTCAGCCGCGGCACCCTGGCCGCGCAGAGCGGCAGCCTGCGGATCGACAGCGCCGGTCAGCTCAGCCTGAGCGGCACCACCGTGGCGCGCGACGACGTGGACCTGCACGCCGCCGGTGCGTTGAGCCAGCAGGGCACGCTCGGCTCGCAGCAGGCCGGCGTGCGCCTGCGCGCGGCGCAGCTGAGCCTGAGCGGCGACACCATCGCCAGCGGCGTACTCGATGCGCGCGCCGACGGCGCGTTCGCGCACAGCGGGCGCAGCAGCGCCGGCGCGATCAGCGTGTTCGGTTCCGAGCTCGATGTCGGCGGCATGCTCTACAGCGGCGGCGCGTTGAGTCTTGATGCCAACGGCAACCTGCGCACCAGTGGCGTGGCCTATGCCGCCGGTACAGCGGCACTGCGCGCCGGCGGCAGCTGGCTGCAGAGCGCCGGCACGCTGCAAAGCGGTGGCGCCACGACGGTGCAGGCGGGGCGGATCGACGCCGCCGGCACGCTCGATGCCGGCGCCGGCCTGGCGCTGCGCAGCGACGCCGACATGCGCCTGTCCGGCTTGGCGCAGTCCTGGCAGGATGCCTCGCTGCAGGCCGGTGGCCGACTCGACAACGCTGGCCAGCTCAGCGCCGGTGGCCGCGTGGACGTGGCCGCCGCCACCATCGGCAACACCGCCAATGGCGTGCTGTCCGCCGGCGGCGACGTCGCCGTGACCACGCCCGGGGCGCTGGACAACGCTGGTACTGTCTATGCCGGGCGCGATCTGCGCATCGACGCGGCGACCTTCGCCAACGCCGGCAGCAGTTACGCCGGCCGTAATGCCGACGTCGCCACCAGCGCGTTGACGCGCAGCAATGGCAGCCTGGTCGCGGGCACCGCGTTGAACGTGGATGCAGGCCAGTTCGCCAGTAGCGGCGAACTCGGCAGCCAGCGCGGGGCGACCAGCCTGCGCAGCGGTGGCGACCTCGTGCTCGACGGCGCGGTGGCGGCGAAGTCGGCGCTGACGGTGCAGGCGGCGGGGGATCTGCGCCAGTCCGGCACGCTCAGCGCGTCCGCTGCGCAGCTGCAGGCCGGCGGCGACGCGCTGCTGGACGGCACCTTGAAGACCGAGGGCGCCCTGCAGCTGAGCGCCAGCGGGCAACTGCGCAGCAGTGCCACCCTTGCCGCCGGCGGCGACGCCGACCTGCGCGCGCAGGGCGCGCTGACGCAAGCCGGGCAGATCCAGAGCGGCGGTGCGCTGCGCCTGCAGGCCACCGACCTGGACCAGTCCGGCGTGCTCGACGCGGGCACCACGCTGGCCGTGCGCAGCGACAACGACATGCGCCTGGCGGGCACCCTGCAGGCGCGTGGCAACGTTGCACTGGACAGCGCCGCGGCGCTGCGCAACCAAGCGCAGGTGGTGGCCGGGGGCGACCTGACGCTCGCCGCGGGCAGCGTCGACAACGCCACCGGTGCGACCCTGTCCGCCGCCGGCGCGACGACCATCGCCAGCGCCGCGGCGCTGAACAACGATGGCAACCTGCATGCCGATGGCGCCCTGCGCCTGAGCGCAGGCGACTTTACCCAGACCGGCAAGGCCGACGGCGGCGCCAGCCTCGATCTCGCCGCGACCGCTGCGGTGGACAACCGCGGCGATCTGATCGGCGGCGGCGATGTGCGCATCACGGCCGGCAGATTCGCCAGCAATGGTCAGTTGGGCAGCCAGCGTGGCCAGCTCGCTCTCGACAGCAGCGGCGACCTGCGCCTGGACGGTATCGTGGTCGCAGCGGGTGCACTGCGCGCCGCGGCCACGGGCGATCTGCAGCACAGTGGCACCCTGCAGGCGCAAGCGGCGGATCTGCGCGCCGGCCGCGACCTGGCCCTGGGCGGCACGCTGAAGAGCACGACCGATCTGAACCTGCAGGCGCAGCGCGGGCTGAGCCTGGACGGCCAGGCCGTGGCCGGCACTGCGCAACTGCGTGCGGTGCAGATCGCGCTCGGCCAGGGCACCGTGCTACAGAGCAGCGGCGCCACGACCCTGCAGGGCGGCCGCATCGACAGCCGCGGCATGCTGGATGCCGGCACCGACCTCAGCCTGCGCAGCGACACCGCGCTTGCGCTGGCCGGGATCGCCCAGGCCGGCGGCGACGTCGCCCTCGCGGCCGACACGGTGGACAACAGCGCCCAGGTCGTTGCCGGGAGCGACCTGCAGCTGCGCGCCACCGGCGTCACCAATCGCGCTGGCGGCACGCTGGCCGCGCAGGGCACGCTGGACATCGGCGTCGGCGGCCTGTTCGACAACGCCGGCAGCCTGTACGGCAAGCAGGCGTTGACGCTGAACGCCGGTCAGTTCCAGCACAGCGGCCGCCTGTACACCGGCAACGCACTGCGCCTGAGCAGCGCCGGTGCGCTGGACAACCGTGGCGACCTGATCGCCAGGGGCGATCTGCTGATCGATGCCGGCAGCTTCAGCAACAGCGGCCAGCTCGGCAGCGAGACCGGCAAGATCGCACTGAGCAGCCAAGGCGATCTGCGCCTGGGCGGCAGCGCGATCGCGGCCACCACGCTCGACGCCACCGCGCTGGGCGACCTGATGCAGAGCGGCGTGCTGCAGGCGCAGTCGGTCGCACTGCACGCTGGACGCGACTTGCACGCGACCGGTTCGCTCGCCTCGGCCAGCACCCTCGACCTGCAAGCGCAGCGCGCGCTGGCGCTCGAAGGGCAGGCCCGCGCCGACGGCGCTGCGCAGTTGCGCGGCGCCAGCATCGCCATTGGCGACACGGCGGTACTGCAAGGCGCCGCCGCGGTGACCCTGGACGGCGCCTCCATCGACAGCCGCGGCGCGCTCGCCGCCGGCACCGACCTGAGCATGCGCAGTACCGGCGACATCCGCCTGGCCGGCGTGGCCCAGGCCGCGCGCGACGTCACGTTGACGGCCGCCACGGCGCTGGACAACACCGCGCAGGTCGTCGCCGGTCGCGACCTGTCGCTGCACGCGGCAAGCGCCAGCAATGCAGCCACCGGCAGCCTCGCCGCGCAACGCGCGCTCGATGCGCGGATCGACGGCACCCTGAGCAATGCCGGCACCTTGCAATCCGGGCAGGCACTGAGCCTGCAGGTGGGCAGCCTGCAGCAAAGCGGCCAGACCTATGCCGGCGGCGCACTGACGTTGCAGGCCGGTGGCGCGGTGGACAACCGCGGCGACCTGGTCGCCAAGGGCGCATTGCAGGTGGACGCGGACAGCTTCGCCAGCCGCGGCCAGCTTGGCAGCGAGACCGGCCAGGTCGACATCGGCACCCGCGGCGACCTGCAACTCGACGGCACCGTGGTCGCCGCCACCACGTTCAACGCGGACGCAGGCGGCGACCTGCGCCAGGCCGGCATGCTGGATGCGCAATCGCTGCAGTTGACGTCCGCGCGCGACATGACGCTGGCTGGCGTGGTGCGCGCGCAGCAGGCGCTGCAGGTGCACGCGGTCCGCGATCTGAACGTGGCCGGTCAGGCCTATGGTGCGCAGCAGACGCGGCTGGCTGCCGGCGGCGTGCTGTCCACCGCCAGCGCCGGTGTCGTGCAGAGTGCCGGCGCGGCCACGCTGTCGGCCGCCCGTATCGACAGCCGCGGCACCCTCGACGCCGGCACGACCCTGGCGTTGACCAGTGCCGGCGAGCTGGCGCTGGCCGGCGTGGCCCAGGCCGGCGGCGACCTGAGCCTGGACGCGGCCGGCGCGCTGCGCAACGGTGCGCAGGTGGTCGCGGGGAACGACCTGCGCGTGCGCGCCGACAGCCTGGCCAATACGGCGAGCGGCATGCTCGCCGCACAGCGCGACGCGAATCTGGACATCGCCGGCCTGCTCGACAACGCCGGCGGCTTGCGCGCGCGCGGGCAACTGCAATTGAACGTCGGCGCGATGCAGCAGACCGGCCAGGCCTACGGCATGCAGCGCCTGGGCGTGCTCGCCAGCGGCGCAATGGACAACCGCGGTGACCTGATCGCCGGCAGCGCGTTGCGCGTGGACGCGGCCAGCGTCGCCAGCAGCGGCCAGCTCGGCAGCGAAAGCGGCGACGTCACCCTGGTCAGCCAGGGCGACCTCGCCCTCGGCGGCACCCTGGCGGCAGCCGGCGCGTTCAGCGCGCAGGCCGGCGGCGCGTTGTCGCAGAGCGGCGCGCTCAGCGCCACGACTGCGCTGCAGCTGCAGGCGCACGGCGACCTCACCGTCGCCGGTACGCTGACCGCCAGCCAGGTCACGCTCGACAGCGATGCTGTGCTGGCGCAGCGCGGCGTGGTCAACGGCGCCGGCATCGCGCTGCAGGCGCAGCGCGTCGACAACGCCGGCCAGACCCTGTCCAGCGGCACCCTCAGCCTGCACGCCGGCGACATCGCCATCGGCGGCGTCGCCGCGGCCGGCGTGCGCAGCGACGGCAGCCTCGGCAGCAGCGGCATGCTGGACCTGCGCGCCGACCGCACCCTGGCCGCCAGCGGCAAGCTGATCGCCGCCGGCAACCTGCTCGCGCAGGGCGCGCAACTCGACCTGGCCGGCAGCAGCACCCGCGTCGGCGGCGATGCCAGCCTGACCGCGAGCAACGGCATCGACCACCGCGGCGCCGACCTGCTCGCCGGCGGCCTGCTGACCGTGCGCGCCGGCGGCAGCCTCGACAATGGCAGCCTCAACGCCGTCGGCGGGCAGATGCAGGCCGCGCGCCTGGATCTGGGTGCGGGCGCGCTGAGCAACAACGGCGGCACGCTGGCGCAGAGCGGCGGCGGGCAGACCCGCATCGCCGTGACCGGCGCGTTCGACAACGGCAACGGCAAGCTGGTCAGCAACGGCCAGGACCTGGCGATCAGCGCCGCCTCGCTGAGCAACAACCAAGGCCGCATCGAACACGCCGGCACCGGCACCGGTACCGCGACGCTGAGCAGCGGCGGCGCCATCGCCAACGTGGGCGGCCGCATCCTGACCCAGGGCCAGCTGCAACTCGGCGCCACTACCGGCATCGACAACCAGAACGGCGCGATCGCCGCCGCCGGCGACGCCACCCTGACCGCGGCCAGCCTGAGCAACGTCGGCGGCAACGTCTCCGCGCGCGCGCTGAACACCCAACTCGGCGGCGCCCTGGACAACCGCAGCGGCGTACTGCAGGCCGCCGGCGGCACGCTCACCGTGCGTGCCGACAGCCTCGACAACCGCAGCGGCACGCTGCAGGCCGTCGCCAGCAACGGCAGCGGTGGCGATCTGCGCGCCGACATCGCGCACGGCGTGAACAACGACGGCGGCCTGATCGGTGCCGGCAACGACGCCACCATCGACGCCGAGAACGTCAGCAACAGCGCCGGCACCGTACAGGCCGGACGCGACCTGGCGCTGACCGCGCGCGGGCAACTCGACAACCACCAGGGTGGGCGCGTCGGCGCCACGCGCAACCTCACGGCCGCGGTCACCGGCGCGCTGCTCAACAGCGGCGGCCAGCTCGACAGCGGCAATGCGATGACCCTGTCCGGCGGTCGCATCGACAACAGCCAGGGCAGCATCGCCAACAACGGCGGCGGCCTGACCCAGCTCACCACCGGCGGCGAGCTGCGCAACGCCGGCGGCAGCCTGGGCGGGCGCGGCAGCGTGGTGCTCAACGCCGGCAACGTGGTCAACAGCGACGGCCAGCTGGTCGCCGGCGGCGACCTCGTGGCCAACACCAACGCGCTCGACAACCAGCGCGGCAACGTCTACGCCGGCAACGTGTTCTCGCTGCAGCGCGCCGGCGCCACGCTCGACAACCGCAACGGCACCATCAAGGCCGAGCAGGCGGTACGCCTGAACCTGCAGAGCCTGAGCAACAGTGGCGGCCGCATCGGCGCCGGCAGCAGCGCCGGCGGTGCCGGCGACGTGGCCATCGACACCGTCGGCTTCGACGGCAGCGGCAGCATCCTCGCGCAGAACCTGCTGGACCTGACCGTGCGCAGCGACTACACCCACCGCGCCGGTGCCGACATCACCAGCAACGGCGACTTCCGGCTCAGCGTCGGCGGCAACATGGTCAACGAATCCGCGCTGAGAGCCGCGCGCGGTCTGACCGTCACCGCAAACAACATCAGCAACCGCGCCGGCGCGACGATGCAGGCGGGCAACACCGTGCTGAACGTCGGCGGCACCATCGACAACGCCGGCGACATTTCCGCCAGCAACAACCTGCAACTCAGCGCCGGCAGCGTCAACAACACCGGCAGCCTGGTCGGCGGCAACGTGCTGGTGGAGACCGGTACCCTGGTCAACGGCGCCGACCTGGGCGCCGCCACCGGTAACCCGGCCTATGGCTCGGCCCTGATCGGCGCCACCAACGGCATGACCTTGCTGGTGCGCGACCAACTGCTCAACCGTGACGCCAAGATCTTCAGTCTCGGCAACATCGCCATCGGCGCCGCACGCGACGGCAACGGCACGCTGATCGCGCGTACCGGCGTGGTCAACAACCTGTCCGGCAGCATCGAGGCCGATGGCAGCATCCTGATTGCGGCCAATCAGCTCAACAATCGGCGGCGCTTCATTGCCACGGCCACCGCGCCAGTATCCGCAGACGAGCGTGCCGCGGCGAACCAGACGATGCCCGAGCAGGAGCTTCGGAACGATCCAGAGCCGGCCAACTATCGCGGCCACAACTTGGGCGTCTTCCGCACCTTCGACGCACAAGAACGGGAAAAAGTGACCGCCGCGAGCGACGAGGGGCGCATTGTTGCAGGCGGCAACATCGCCGTGTCCGGCAGCGTCACCAACACCGCCTCGACGATTGCGGCGGCAGGCGGGCTCTGGGTCAACCAGCGCGGTGTCGCTGGCATGGCCGACGGCATGATCGCGGGCAATGAGAACGTACTCAATCAGGCGCTTGCGTTGAACCAGCGGTTCAATTACGCCGACAAGGAATACTCGGCCGGCACGCGCCAAGGCGGTCCCTGCACACCGCCTCCGGGAATGATGTACTGCAGCATCGATGACGAGGAGGAACTGCCCGGCGGCAATATTGGCGGCACGGCGGTCGTCATCGTCGGCTCCGGCACCACGAACACCAACTACGTCGCCCTCGCCGCCAACATGACCGGCGGCCAGGGCGTATCGATCAACGGCGCAACCATCAGCAATGGCGCGGTTGGCAGCGACGGACGCAGCATCGGCGGCGCCGTGTTCAACGCCACGCAAGGCGTTGCGCTGAGCCGCCGCGGCGCACAAAGTGCCAGCAGTGCCAGTAGCAAGGTGGTGCAAGCGCAGGCCGGCGGTAGCGCTGATGACGCGAAGATCGATAACCGGATCGCCACCGCGAGCCTGAGCGTAATCCGCATCGACGACGGCCAACGGACGTTGGCCGGAAGCACCGATGCATCCGCCACCGATGTACAGGCGCAGACGGTGCAGGCGAGCTTGTCCGCATCCGGCGCCGGCGGCCAACGTCAACGGATCGATCCGGGCACCGGCAACGCGCCGCAGGTGGTCGGCGGCATCGGCACCCCGCTGGGCAACATCACCTTGCCGATCGGTGGCCTGTACCGCCTGGTCGGTGCCAATGGCGCCAGCGTGAATGCCCTGGGCCGCGCCGCCAACGGTCTGGGCGGTATCACTGCCAATCGCGGCAATGGCCCCGGTCGCCGCTACCTGATCGAGACCGATCCACGCTTCGTCGACTACAACAACTTCATCAGCAGCGACTACCTGCTCGACAAGCTCGGCGTGGACCCGCAGTGGACCCAGACCCGTCTGGGCGACGGCTTCTACGAACAGCGCCTGGTGTTGGACCAGATCACCCAGCTCACCGGCCGACGCTACCTGGGCAGCTACGACGACGGCGTGGCGCAGTACCGCGCGCTACTTGAGGGCGGCGTCGCCGAGGCTGGCGCGCTGCACCTGGATGTGGGCGTGGCGCTGACCGCCGAACAGGTGGCCGCGCTGACCCATGACATCGTGTGGATGGTCGAACAGGAGTACCAGGGCCAGAAGGTGTTGGTGCCGGTGGTGTACCTGTCCTCCAGGACGGCCCTGACGCTCCGCAGCGATGGTGCCTTGCTCGCAGGCGGCACCGGCGATGTCGAACTCAACGCCACTGCCGGCTTGACCAACAACGGCACCATCAGTGGTGCCAACGTCAGCGCCACCGCGGGCACTCTGCTCAACCAGGGTCGCATCGCCGCCAGCGGCAATATGCAGTTGCAGGCCAAGCAGGACCTGCTCAACCTCGGTGGCCAGATCGCCGGCCGCAACGTGCTGTTGAGCGCCGGCAACGACCTGCGCAGCACCACCGGCGGAGGCGCGCTGGATCTGCGCTCGGGAATCACGGCCGACAACAACCTGTTGATGAGCGCTGGCCACGACCTGGTCCTGGCTGGCGCCAACGTACAGGCAGGAAATAGCGCGGCGCTGCAGGCCGGCAACGATCTGCTGTTGCAGCCAACCGCCAGCCAAGCGGAACGCGGCTTCACCCGTGATGGCGCGGCAACCAGCATCGCGACCGGCAAAAACCTGTCGCTACTCGCCGGCAACGACCTGCAACTGCACGGCGTCGCCATCACGGCTGGCGGCAATGCCGCGCTGCAGGCTGGCCACGACCTGTCGCTGACTCCGGTGACCGACGCCAACGGCAAGGCTACGGTGCGCACCAGCATCGCCACCGAGGGCAGCCTGCAACTGGCGGCCGGTAACGACATCACCCTCCGCCAGGCCGAAGTGAAGGCCGGCGGCGACCTGATCGCCGCCGCCGGGCACGACCTCGACGTCACCTCGGTGCTGGACGAGAGCAGGACGACGATCGACCACACCCGCCAGGGCAAGACCAAGGTCACCACGACCACCACCACCCAGGATCTCGACCAGCAGGCGCTCACCGCTGGCGGCAACCTGATCCTCAGCGCCGGCAACGACGTTAACCTGACCGCGGCCAAGCTCGACGCGGGCAAGGGCCTGGCGGTGGTTGCCGGCAACGACATCAACAGCACCACGCTGACTACGGTGGACAGCAGCGACACGCTGGAGACGCGCAAGCGCTTCAAGCAGACCACCAGCACGCGCGACGAAACCGTGCACGGCAGCGATTTCACGGCCGGCGGCGATATCGCCCTGCAGGCCGGCCACGACGTGAACCTGACCGCGGCCAACGTGTTCACCGACAAGGGCACGCTGGCCGTGACCGCCGGCAACGACGTCAACCTGCTTGCCACGCAGGAGCAGCACGACGCCGAACAGGACATGCAGAAGAAGAAAAAGGGCTTCCTGTCCAGCAAGACCACCACCACGCACGACGAGTGGCACGACAGCCTGGCCATCGGCACTGCGCTGGACGCCAACAGCGTGCAGATCAAGGCGGGCAACGACATCGCCGTGGTCGGTTCGACTGTGCTGGCGCAGCAGGACGCGCGCTTGGTGGCCGGCAACAATGTGACCGTCGTCTCCGCACAGGACGAGAGCAGCGAGGCGCATAGCAGCGCCCAGAAGAAGTCCGGCTTCAGCGCCAGCTTCTCCGGTGGCGTGGCCAGCCTCGGCTACGGCAAGTCGCGCAGCAGCAACGACAGCAGCACGGACAGCACCACGCAGTTCGCCTCGGCGGTCGGCGCGAAGAACGGCAATCTGCTGATCAGTGCTGGCGATCAACTGACCATCGGTGCCTCGGACGTTGCAGCGGGCAAGGACCTGACCCTGGCGGCCAAGGACATCGCTCTGCTCGCCGGCCAGGACACGGTGGACACCCAGTCCAACCAGTCGAGCAAGTCCAGCGGCTTCTCCATCGGGGTGACTTACGACCCGGCCGCGGCGTACCGCAGTGCACGCGATTCGGCCACCAGCAACATGCCCGACAGCGGCTCGACCATGGGCAAGCTTAGCCGTCGCGCCGAGGGCGATACCGCAGGCACTGCAGCCGCGCTGACGCCGGTGGTACTCCAGGCCGGATCGCACCGGTCCAATGCCAATCAGAACGACAGCACCAGCACCGCGCGTGTGAGCCAGGTCAGTGCCGGTGGCAACCTGACCCTGCTTGCCAGCGACGGCTCGATCACCAGCCAGGGCACGCAACTGTCGGCCGAGGGCAACGCGCTGTTGCTGGCGAGCCAGAACATCGACCTGGGCGTGGCGCATACCACCGAGTCCAGCGGCAACGACAGCCGCGGCAAGGGCTGGAGCTTCGCCAACAATACCGCCACCCCGCCGTTCGGCAACTACAACCAGAAGGGCAACGGCACCGGCCAGACCGACACCATCACCGGCACGCAATTGTCGGTGGGCGGCAACGCCAGCCTGAGTACGACCAAGGGCGACATCACCCTCACTGCCAGCAACGTGGCCGCGCAGGGCAACGTGGCGATGCGTGCGGCGGGCGACCTGACCATCCAGAGCGGGCAGGACATCGCCGGCAACGCCAACCTCTCGGACAACAAGGCCATCGGCACGGTGATCATCTCCGATACCGAGCGCTTCTCCGGCTATCACACCGAAAAGCACCGCGACGACAATGCCAAGGTGACGCAGGTGGCCAGCAGCGTCGGCAGCCTGGGCGGCAACGTCAGCCTGAGTGCGGGGGGCACCTACACCCAGAGCGCCAGCAACGTGGTCGCGGCCAAGGACGTGGACGTGACCGCCGCGTCCATCCAGTTGCTCACGGCCAACGACAGCCATGCCGCGTCCTCGCAGGACGACACGCTGAAGTTCGGTGTGTTCGCGCGGGTGCAATCGCCACTGATCGACCTGATCAACAACGTAGACGCGGCGCGTAATTCCGACGGCAGGCTGTCGGCGATGCAGGGCATGGCGGCGTTGGCAAATGGCTATCAGACGGCCAGTGCAGTCAGCAGCGTCGCGCAAAATGGCGGAAGCGGCACCCTGGTCAAAGCTGAAGCCGGCGTGGGCTACGCCACCAGCACGGAGAAGTACCAGGCCGGTAGCCAAACCGCGCAGGGATCGACCATCAGCGGCGGCGGCAACGTCAGCCTGACCAGCACCAGCGGCGATCTGCATGTGGTGCAGGGCAACCTGAAGGCCGGCGATACCCTGAGCCTGGACGCGGCACACGACCTGGTGCTGGAAGCAGGCAACTCCACGGCCACCGAGCAGAGCAAGGGCAGCAATGCCGGCGTGGAAGTGGGCGTGGGCGTTTCAGTGGGCGCGCAGACTGGCTACTACGCCTACCTGCAAGCGAACTTCGGCAGCCATTCTTCCAACGTCGATGGTGCGACGTGGAAGAACACCGAACTGGCAGCGCAGAACATCGCGCTCACCTCCAAGGGCGACACCACCTTGCGTGGGGCGGTCGCCAAGGCCGACCGCATCGACGTGCAGACCGGCGGCGATCTGACCATCGAGTCGTTGCAGGATACGGCGAACATCCAGTCCAAGGAGAGTGGCTACGGTGGCCGCATCCAGGTAGCTATCGGCAATGCGTGGGATCTGAGCGGCTACGCCAGCTCGGCCAAGGCCAACGGCAACTTCGCGGGCGTGACCGAGCAGTCGGGCCTGTTCGCGGGCAAGGGTGGCTACCACGTTGATGCGGGCAACGTGAACCTGATCGGCGGCGCCATCGCCAGCACCAACGCCGATGCCAGCGAACTGACCGCCGAGTCGCTTAAGTACACCGACCTGAAGAACCAGATGGGCTACTCGGCCAGCTCCGGCAACATCAGTGGCGGGTTTGGCAGCAGTGGCGATGGAGGCAAGGACGCCAATGGCAATCCGACGTCCTCGCCGACTGCAGGCGATCAGGCCAGGAGCATCGGCAGCACCATCGCCAACGGCGACTACGGCTCAGTTGACAGCGTTGGCTTGGGCGGTAGTTTGCCGATGTCCCAGAACGGCAAGGACAGCACGACAACACGCGCGACGCTGACCGCAGGCAACATCGTGATCGGCGGCAAGCGCACCACAGCAGCAGAGACGGGTATCAATACCGACGCCAATGTTGCGAGCGAGGCGCTGGCAGCACTGCCGGACGTGCGCAAGGTCATGGTCGATCAGCAGGCGATGGGGGCCGCAGCCGGGACGGTGCTGGAAACCAGCCGTCAGGTGGCGGGCGACATCGCGGCCAACGCGGCGAAAAAGACCGCCGAGGCGCACGATGCGTACCTGAAAGGTCTCAGCGACGATCAGAAAGCGGAGTTCGCGAAACTGGACCCGGCGGCACAACAGGACCTGCTGTTGAGCCAGAGCGCGGCCTATCGAGACGCCTACGCCACCCAAACGCAATGGGGCACCGGCGGGGATTACAACCGCGCCTTGCAGGCGGTGACCACCGCGCTGGTGGGCGGCGTGTCCGGACAGGGCGGCACGCAGGTGGCGAGCAACGCGCTCGCGCCGTATGCGGCACAGCTGATCGGGCAGAAATTCGACGGCAACCATGGCAGCGATCCGAATGCAGCGGCACAGCTGCTGTCGCATGCGCTACTGGGCGCGGTACTGGCTGAGGTGAATGGAGGTTCGGCGGGCGGTGGTGCCCTGGCGGGCGCAACCGGCGAAGTCGCGGCGCAGGTTCTGACGAAGGCGCTCTACGGCACCGACGCCAAGCCGAACGACCTGTCAGAGCAGGACAAGCAGATGATCGTGGCGTTGTCGCAAGCGGTCGGCGCGCTGGTGGGCGGAATGACCGGCGATAGTCTGAGCGATGCGGCGGCCGGGAGCGCTATCGCCAGAAATGCCGTAGAAAACAACCATCTCAACAAAGAACAAGAAAAGAATCTCAACAACGAACTCGCTCAATGCGAGAAGCATGGGTGCACCGAAGAAGATAAAAAGGCGATCTGGGAGAAATGGAAGGCGGTTTCCGTCCTGCAAAAGGAGGAGTTTGCTGGTTTAATCAATGCTTGTGATCCATCTTACAGCGCGTGCGCCGCCGATGCCTATCTAAAGGCGGATGCTGCTAGCGGTTCTGGAATATATCTAACTGGATCTCTAGGCGATGAGATCAGGAAGTCACTGGCTAGAGATTATAGATTCAATAACCTGATCCTCGCCTCATCTATGGTAGAGGCGCTTGCTAATGCACCCAGCAATAGCTCCGAGGCAAGTGCTGATGTACTGATATCTAAAATATCAGATGCTACTGATTACATAATAAAACAATGGAACGGTGAAACTGAAAAAAAGCAGCCCAAGCCGATTCAGTCCGGTTACGATCCGAATGAAACTGTAAAGCCATATACTTTTGTTGAGGTTAATGGTGTTAGTTATCCTGTGTACACATACGAGGACGCAAAAAAACTTCCTCCGGGCAAGGGCGCGATCTTGACTACACAGGCAGGAGATCAGCGCTCGTCACCAGGTCAAAATAGCGCTTCGGCAAATTATGATGCAGCAACACCGGGGGCAATGAGCGATATGTCGAATGGGCAGCGATTGGTATTTGCGCTGCGCTATGATAATAATGTAAACGGGCAGTCCGTAGGTGGCAAAGGGGTCAATGTGGTAAGGTTCGATGGCTTTGATATTGATGAGGGTACATTAAAGCCCGTTGATGGAAAGACCAATTCCTATTCCATGCGGCCAGGTACGAAATTCAACCAGGATGTGCGGCGCCAACAGGAAGCATTAGGTCAGAATGGCGTTGAAGGAATTTGGGAAATGCCGACGGATGGGAAAGTGAATTCAGCAGAAAACAAGTTAAGAAGAAATTTTCCAGATTCAAGAATCAAAGTGCGGACTAGAAAATGAGTTCTGAAAAAGATATAAAAATTCTAAGCTGCGGATCATCCGAAGCTAACGCGGAAGAACGTTATTCGCGATGGCACTCGATCCTTGAGAGTTTAGACCCGCCCTGGGGAATGAAAGGTGTGGAAAGAAAGCCCAAAAAAACTTCCTTGGCTGGCTGGCTTGGAGCTACATATAGGGTGGGGAAAGGGGTTAAGTCATTCGGTGTCGATTTTTATCAAGGCCGGCATGATGAGGATGATGTAATGGGGGTGAGTTTTAATATTCAGAAATTTTTAGGGGAAACAAAATACCTTTGGGATGTAGTTCTTCCAAAATACATAGAAGCCATGGATGCATATAATGCGTCTGTACAGGATGCCGACCTTCTAGTTCGAAATGGCGAAAATTTTTGGAGCAAGTCGTACGATGAAAGAGAAGCAATTAGGTTGGCTGCACGAAACCCTAGAGACCAGTTAAAGGGAATTTGGCAAGTGAACTATTGGGCAGATCAACAATGTCGAAATTACTTCGGCATTTCCGCTGAGGCGGTTGTATCAAAGCTTCAAGGTCATGTTGCTAATGTAAAAATCTTCCGCGGCGGTGCCTATTTTGTATGCTCGTACGATGCCATGACTTGTGATGAAGTGGCAATGATAGAGCCGGTTGTGCGAAGGCTCCTAGAGTGATATGAAATATAGCATTAAGAGTTAATGTGTAACCATTTCTGTGAAAGCTTGAGTTTGTTTGGTCAAGTCATGGCCGAATGCAAAGTTAGCTGATCGTGGCGTAATACGATTTGCAAGAGTCGCAGGCGTCCTCCCGCAGATTTTGGTCCTATTGCTTATGGCGACTTGGAGGGACTCGGCAAGCACATTCAGAGTACATTCCCTGACGTGCCAAGCCATATTCGTTAATCGCGTTATTTGGCAAAATAAAGTAACGTAGTCAAGTTTGCTTATAAAGCCAACCCGGCCCTGGTTCTGGTTTTTTCAGGGAGTGAATTTAAGTGAGGCTAGAAATTTGCTTTCCAAAAAACATGATTAGCGAAATGTTGCTTGAAAATGAAAAAATACCATGCATTTGCAAGATTTCAAATAAATTTGAGATATATTTCTCTGACACCGTTCCAGATGTAACAGGCATTGTCACTGATTGGGATCGCAAAGAACTCGAGCTAAGGGCCGTTGCTGGGGCTGGTGGAAAGTACACTCATTTTTCCAATAGTCTCATCACATTAAATAAAATAGGCGATGATAGCTATAATATAATTTATTTGAGCATATTTTATGTAAATTTTGGGTGGTGTGACGTGCTTATTGACGGGGAATATGCGCCACCCGGCAAGTACTGGGATGAGGAATGAGGTAAATTCTAAGCTGCGGTCAGAGTGCGCTTCCTGACATAAGCTTATGCGCTCACTCGATGGTTCCTCGTATGGCTATCCGTCTCATCCTGCGGCGCCAACGCGCACTGGGCAGCGGAGGCTTTCGTGAGGCCATCGAGCGCCAGCTTGGCCGTCGTGATAGATGCGCTACACGAATGGGTAGGTGGGCCGCCGTAGGTCAGACTGACAAGAGAGGAAAAGCACTCTGCCCTTCGCTTTGCCAAAAATCAAAAATCTTCAGAATCTCCTTCAGCAGCCGCTACCGCTACCTCAAGTCACGATGAGGCCAGAATGGAACTCGTACCCAAGCTTTTTCTGCTGACGGCACTTTTTGCTGCAGCGTGTCCAGCCGCGGCCATAACCGACGACGACGAGGATGGGCAGGCACAGGTCAACCCCGACAACCAGGCGCGTATCCGCTTTTTCGGGCAGGCCGTGATTGGGCTGGAGTTCTATCGCAACGCCATGTGCTACGGCGGTGATGCGGAAAGCGAAACGCCCTCCAGCCGCGGCTTCGGCGGTGCTTTCGGCAGCAAGAAGAATATTTCCCTGGGTATGCCGGTCACGCCCAATGTCACCAACCTCAAACAGCGCAACGGTATCCTAGCAAAGGCGTTTTATCGCGAATACGCCATCACTGCCGGCGAGCCCATCGCCATCCACGCCTCGTATTATGAAACCACGGGGCCAAACGGCATTTCGGGCGGCTGCGACGATTTCGGCGTGTCCTTCGTCCCCGAAAAAGGTCAGGACTACGAAGTGGCCCTGGATCTCTCGCGCCAGTATTGCCATCTCACCGTCTCCAAGATCAGCGAAACCAGCGACGGCGCGGCGCTGGCGCCGGTCGAACTCAAAGACGCGCAGGAATGTAGCGACGAATAGGGCAACTTTGCTGCTGGGTGTGCCAAACGGTATGTGTGAAAGTCGGCGTTGGCTTCGGAGAGGCCGGGGGTCAGAGCGCCTTTGCCGATGAACACGAACACGAGCGCGGTCGCGGATTGGTCCATGTGGGCAGAGGCGTACCTGTCGCGGTTCGGCGCTATGCTGCGCGTTATTGCCTGGATGCCGAGCACGATGACCGATACCCCTACACCGCCCATTCTCTCCCCCATCGAAACCCGCGCCCTCGGCTGCCTGATCGAAAAGGAAGCCACGACACCAGATGCGTATCCGCTTACGGTCAACGCGACCGTGGTGGCGGCCAACCAGAAGACCTCGCGCGAACCAGTGATGTCGCTGAACCCCGGCGATGTGCAGCATGCGCTGCGCCAGTTGGAAGGGCACGGGTTGGCGCGGCAGCAGTTTTCCTCGCGCGCGGTGCGTTACGAGCATCGCCTGGCGGCGGCGTTGGATCTGACCCAGCAGCAGGTGATCCTGATCGGGCTGCTGTTGCTGCGTGGTCCGCAGACGGCGAACGAGTTGCTGGCGCGGTCCGAACGCATGGCGCGATTCGCCGATGCCGAGGACGTCCGCCATCAGCTCGATCGGCTGGCGCAGCGCCAGTTGGCGGTGCTGTTGCCGCGCGCCAGCGGCCAGCGCGAGGATCGCTACATGCATCTGCTCGGTGGGCCCATCGACGCAGAGGCATTGGCGGCGACCTTCAAGGCGCGGCCGGCGACGTCCGGCAGCGAGGAGCTGGAGGCACGGGTGCAGGCGCTGGAAGCCGAGGTGGCGGAGTTGCGCGAGATCGTCGCCGAGTTGCAGGCGCAGCGCGGTACCGCGTAGCGCTTTGTTCGCGGAAGGGTGTTGCGGCCGTGCGCTGGCGCTTGTCGCTAGCGTGTAGTCGGCCTCGCCGCCGCGCTCGCCGACCTACCGAGGGCGCTGCGGTCGTCGATTCGCTATGCGCTCGGCGGTAGCCACTGCGCAAAGATCTTGCATCGCCGCTGTCGCCAATACGCACGGCGGCCGCACGCCCCGCGCTCACTCCATTTCCATCTGCGGGATCAGGACCAGCAAATCGGTCACTCCCAGGTCCGCGCCGGCCTGGCTGAGCAAGGTGCTGGCCTGGCCGCGGTGGTGGGTCTGGTGGTTGAAGAAATGCAGCAGTACGTCGCCGAAGCGCCGGCGATGGGCCGCGCCGCGGGTGTTGCTGTACTCCAAGGCGACATCCAGGTCCGAGGCGCTCACCTGCGCCATCCAGGCGGCGATGGTCGCGTCCAGCGCCTGGCGCTGCGCGAGCAGTGCAGGCAGGGTATCGGCCTGGACGGCGTCCAGCGCGGCGGGCGTCGGCGCAGCGGCGATGGCCGTCAACGCCGGATACTGCGCCGGATGCCTGGCGAAGCGCTGCAGCCAGAGGGTGTCGGCCACCACCAGGTGGTTGAGCGTACCCAGCAGCGAGCCGAAGAAGGCGCCGCGTGGCTGCGCGATGGCCCGCGCCGGTAGCGTGGCCGCTGCCGCATACAGGCGCTCGTTCATCCATTGGTTGTAGCGGGCCAACAGCCGCAGCGATTCGAGAGCGTTCACGGCTCAGTTCTCCGATTCGACGCCATGCGAGGCGGTCAGGTCACGGGCGTATAGCTCCACCTCGTGCGCATCGGCCGTGACCCGCGTGCGGCCCTGCGCGGCGAAACCAAGCAGTTCCAGCAAACGGATCGAACGCGTGTTGCCCGGCGCGACGATGGCGCACAAGCGCGGCAACGCCAGGGTGTCCTGTGCATGCGCCAGCACTGCACGCGCGGCCTCGCTGGCGTAGCCGTTGCCCTGGTAAGCCTGCAACAGGGCATAGCCCAGGTCGGGGGCGGGCAGGGTGGGGCGCGACACCAGGCCGGCCACGCCGAGCCAGGCGCCGTCGTCGCGGCGCTCCACCGCGTACAGGCCGAAACCGTGTTGCGCGTAGCTGCGCACCGGGCCATCGGCGAGATACTGCCGCGCCTGGGCTGCGTCGCGCACGCCGCGGTCGCCGATATGGGCCAGGAAGCCGGGATCGTTGAGCAGCGCCAGCATGGCCGCGGCGTCGCGGTCGGGGTCCAGCGCGCGCAGCCGCAAGCGCGCGGTGTCGATCACGGTGGCCACGGCGGCTCCTGGCAGGAAGATGGTCGCTGCAGCGTGGCGTGGCCCGGGAGGCTTGGCAAGTTGCGGATGCGCCTGCAGGCCTGCGGCGTGCCATGTTCGCCACACAGCCGCGGTGCCGTGCCCATTTTGCTGAACTTCGCCGCCGCAAGATGCGCCATGACGCCGGGATCGTTGCGCGGCGCCAGCCTGGCCGCGTGTCGCGACCGGGCGCAAGCGCGGTGCAGGTCACCGCGGCGCCACGCCAACTCGGCCCATGCCGCGGTGCTCCCAGTAGAGGAGTCCGGCGCCAAGCGCACAGCACCGACTTGCCGCAATCGGCACCCGCCACGACGCATGGCGCATTTGCCGCAGGCAAGCCGCATCGACCAGACGGCGGCCTCCAGGCAGGCCGATACGGCACCACCGCGCCAGCGGCCAGCACCGCGCACTTACGCGACATTGCCCCAAGTTGCAAGCCAACCGAGGATGGCCATCCGCGAACATCTAGTTAACAGCTTCACACCCTGTGTCGGTATTCTGGCGCCCATGCGATCGATCCCCCGCCTCGCCCTGCTCCTGTCCCTACTGTCGCTGGCCGGCCTCGCCCAGGCGCGCGGCACGATCGAAAAAGTCCAGATACAAGGCCTGGACAAGGACGACGATGCGGCGATGATCGAGAACATCCAGGTCTCGCTGTCGCTGTACCAGGCCATCGGCAAGGTGCAGGGCGAGTCGCGCCTGGAGTACCTGCTGAGCCAGGCCGAGCGCCAGACCCGGCAGGCGCTGGAGCCGTTCGGCTACTACACCCCGACCATCACCGTCGAGGCGCCGCGCACCGACGACAAGCTCACCGTCACCCTGCACGTGGACAAGGGCGAGCCGGTACGGGTGCGCGGCTTCCACGTCGGCATCACCGGCCCGGCCGAGGACGACCGCTACCTGGGCGATGACCTGCAGAACTTCCGGCCCAGGACCGGCGACGTCTTCGACCACACCACCTACGAGACCAGCAAGGTCACCATCACCCGGCGCCTGGCCGAGCGCGGCTACTTCGATGCCGACTTCACCCAGCGCAAGGTCGAGGTCACCCGCGCCGACCACGCCGCCGACATCGACCTGAGCTGGGACAGTGGCCGCCGCTACAACATGGGCGCGATCCGCTTCCACCAGGACTACTTCCGGGAGGACCTGTTCGATCCGCTGGTGTACTGGGACCAAGGCAGCTATTACCACGAGGGCAAGCTGGACCGGCTGCGCGAGTCGCTGGTCAAGCTCGACTACTTCAGCGCCGTCGACATCCAGCCCAAGCCCGAGGAGGCCGACGCCGACGGCAACGTACCGGTGGACGTGAACCTCACCCGCGCCAAGCGCAGCATCTACACCGCCGGCCTCAGCTACGGCAGCGAGAGCGGCGCCGGTGTGCGCCTGGGCGTGGACCGCCGCTACGTCAACGCGCGCGGCCACAAGCTCAGCACCCAACTGGACTACGCGCAGAAGCGCAAGACCCTGGTGACCAGCTACCGGGTGCCGGCGTTCCGCTGGCTGGACGGCTGGTACACCGCGTCGCTGCGCGCCTACGACGAGCAGACCGACTACATCGACCTGCGCAACCTCAAGCTCACCGGCAGCCGCAGCGGCGAGATCAACGAACACTGGACCGCGACCGCCTCGCTCAACGCGCTGCGCGAGCGCTGGCGCTACGCCACCGACGAGGTGTTCGACGGCGCGCTGTACCAGTACTCCACCCTGGTCTACCCGCAGATCGAGGCCGACTACGTGGGCGTGGACGACAAGGTGTTCCCGCGCAAGGGCTTCAGCGGCAACGTCAGCCTGCGCGCCGGCGCCAAGGGGCTGGGCTCGGACGCCAGTTTCACCCAGGCGCACATGCGCCTGAACTGGTTCCAGGGCCTGGGCGCCAACAGTCGCCTGCTGCTGCGCGCCGAAGCCGGCACTACCTGGACCAACGCGCTGGTGGCGATGCCGCCGAGCCTGCGGTTCTTCGCCGGCGGCGACAACAGCATCCGCGGCTACGCGTTCCGCGAAGTCGGCCCGCGCACGCCCAGGCCGGACCGCTTCGCGCTCGGCGCCAAGCACGTGCTCACCGGCAGCGCCGAATACGAGCACTACTTCAAGGGCGGGCCGTGGGGCGGCGCGGTGTTCGTCGACAGCGGCAGCGCGTTCGACGATACCCCGGACTGGCATACCGGCGTGGGCTTCGGCATGCGCTGGCGCTCGCCGGTGGGGCCGGTGCGGGTGGACATCGCGCATGGCCTGAATAATCCGGACTCGCAGTTCCAGCTCTACCTCAACATCGGGGCCAACCTGTGAGCGCGCCCGCGTCCGGCGCCACGCCGCCGCCGCGGCGGCCGCGCTTCTACCGGCGCAAGCGTTTCTGGTGGGGCTCGGCGCTGACCGTCGCCGGGCTTGGCCTGCTCGTCGTGCTGGCGCTGTACTGGCTGCTGCAGACGGTGGCCGGGCGCGACGTGCTGCTGGCGCAGATCGTGGCGCGGCTGCCGGCCGGGTCCTCGCTGACCTGGGAGCGCGTCGAAGGGCCGCTGGCCGGTCCGTTGACCCTGTACAACCTGGATTTCCGCTACGACCAGATCCACTTCACCGCCGAGCGCGCCTACCTCGATCCCGATATCCGTCCGTTGCTCGGGCGCAAGCTGCAACTGGATGCGCTGCAGTTGAAGAATGCGACGCTGAACCTGGCCAAGAGCGACGAGCCGTTCGAACTGCCGAGCTGGCCGCAGTCGCTGCCGCAGATCGAAGTGCCGCTGGCGTTGCAGGCCGATCGCATCGTCGTCGACGGATTGCGCATCACCCAGGCGCAGCAGCCGATGATCGACATCCACACGCTGCGCGGCGGCCTGGAAGTGGCCAACGGCGAGTTCCGCGCCACGCAGTTGGTGGTGACCAGCGACCGTGGCGATTTCCGCGTCGATGGCGACTACGTGCCGGCGCAGGACTACAAGGCCGATCTCACCGCCAGCGCGGTGCTGCCGGCCGCGCGCGGGCGGACCCCCGCGCGGTTGGGCCTGGTCGCGCGCGGCAACCTTGACAAGATGGAAGTGGCGATCGCCGGCAACGCGCCGGCGCCGTTGCGCGCCACGCTGGTGTTCACCGGCCGCACCGATCCTGTCTGGCAGTTCGCCGCCAGCAGCAAGGCGCTGGATCCCTCGCTGTTCGTGCCACCCGGCGATGCCACGGCCACGGCGGGCGAACCGATCGCCTTCGACCTGAGCGCCTCGGGCAAGGGCGGCGACGCCAAGCTGCAGGGCCAGCTCGCGTATGGCGAGCAGAAAGTGACGCTGGACCCGTCCAACGTGCGCCTGGACAACCAGGTGCTGACCGTCGCACCGCTGCAACTGCGCGCCTTCGACGGCCAGGCGCGGCTGCGCGGCACCGCCGACTTCCGCGATCCGGCCAACGCCGACTTCCGCTTCTCGGTCAACGCCAGCGGGCTGCGCTTCGCCACCGCGCCCGACCCGGCCACGCCCGACGCGCCGGCCGTGCCGATCGAACTGGTCGACGCCAACCTCGGTCTGGCCGGCACGCTGAAGCAGTGGGCCACCTATGGCGAGGCCACCGTCGCCCGCGGCAAGGACAGCGCGCAGTTGCACCTGGACGTGCGCGGCAACGACCAGCATGCGCAACTGGTGCAGGTACAGGCGCAGATGCCCAGCGGCACGCTCGACCTCGGTGGCGACGTGGCCTGGGTGCCCGAGTTGAGCTGGGACGTCGAGGCCAAGCTGGCCGGCTTCGACCCTGGCTATTTCGCGCCGGGCTGGGACGGCAACCTGTCCGGTCAGTTCGCATCCAAGGGCAAGCAGCTGCCGGCGCGTCCGGATGGCAGCGCCGCCGGCTACCAGGCCAGCCTCGACGTGCCGCGCTTGAACGGCAAGCTGCGCAGCCGTCCGTTGGATGCCAACGGCAAGTTCGCGCTGCAGGGCGAGCAAGGCGAGGGCAAGCTGCAACTGTCGCTCGGCGACAGCCGCGTGCAGGCGCAAGGCAAGGTCGGCGACCAGCTCGACATCGACGCGCAATTGCAGCCGCTGCAGCTGGCCGATCTGCTGCCTGGCGCCACCGGCAGCCTGCGCGGCAGCGTGCAGGTCAAGGGTCGCCGCGACGCGCCCGATCTCACCGCCGACCTCACCGGCAACGGCCTGAAGTGGGACAGCTACGGCGCCGACAGCCTCAGCCTGCGCGGGCGCCTGCCGTGGCGCGGCAGCGGCGGCGAGCTGGCCTTGCGCGGCAGTGCGATCAGCGCCGGCGTGGCGCTACAGACGCTGCGCGTGGACGCGCGCGGCGCGGTGGAAAACCTGCAACTCGATGCCGACACCCGGAACGACATGGGCGCGCTCGCGCTCGCCGGACAGCTGCGCCGCGACGGCGCGCGCTGGCAGGGCGGGTTGAACACGCTGCGCGTGGCGCCGGCCAAGGGCGAGCCGTGGCAGTTGCGGCAACCGGCCACGTTCGCCATCGCCGGCAGCGCCTTCACCCTGTCCGATGCCTGCCTCGGCGCGAGCGGCGGTGGCGCGCTGTGTGTGGCCGCGAACTGGCCCAAGCAAGGCCTGACCCTGCGCGGCGACGCCCTGCCGCTGTCGCTGGTGCAGCCGTGGCTGCCGCCCAACAGCGGCCGCAAGATGTACCTGCGCGGCGAGCTCACCCTCGACGGCAGCTTCAAGCCCGCCGGCAACGCCTGGCAGGGGTCGCTGCGGCTGGCCTCGCGCGAAGGCGGCCTGCGCCTGGGCGACAACGCCCGCGGCGAACTGGTGCGCTACGACCAGTTCAGTTTCGTCACCGATTTCACCGCGCAGCACATCCACTCCAAGCTCGGCGTCGGCTTCCAGGGCGACGGCTTCATCGATGCCACCGTGGACACCGGCTGGGACGCGTACGCGCCGCTCACCGGCGAGATCTACATGAACATGTCGCGGCTGTACTGGATGGAGCTGTTCTCGCCCGATCTGGTGCGGCCCAAGGGCCTGGTCGAAGGCCACGTCAGCCTGCGCGGCACGCGCTCGCAGCCGTCGATGGGCGGCGACGCCACGCTCAGCGACTTCACCGGCGAGCTGCCGGCGCTGGGCCTGACCCTGAGCGAAGGCAAGGGCCGCTTCGAAGCGCAGCCGGATGGTTCGGCGCGCATCGTGGCCTCGGTCAAATCCGGCGAAGGCACGCTCAACGTCGACGGCGGCCTGTCGTGGTACGGCGACAGCACGCCGCTGCAGTTGAACATCCGCGGCAGCAATGTGCTGGTCTCCAACACCGCCGAGCTGCGCGCGGTCGCCAATCCCGACCTGCAGTTCGGCATCGCCAACAAGACCATGAAGTTGAACGGCCAGGTCACCGTGCCGTCGGCGGACATCGACCTGGAGCGGCTGGATCGCGGCACCTCGGTGTCCGAGGACGTGGTGGTGCTGGACCCGGCCGATCCGGAGGAAACGCCCAGCTCGCCGCTGGAAATGGACCTGCGCGTGGTCCTTGGCGACCAGGTCAAGATGGCCGGCTTCGGACTCAAGGGTGCGCTGACCGGCGCCATGCAGGTGCGCTCGCGGCAGGGGCGCGAGATGACCGCCACCGGCGGCCTGGACGTCAGCGGCCAGTACAAGGCCTATGGCCAGGATCTGACCATCACCCGCGGCCAGCTGACCTGGAGCAACAACATCGTCTCCGACCCGCGCATCAACATCCGCGCCCAGCGCAAGGTCGGCGACGTCACCGCCGGCATCGACGTCACCGGCCGCGCCACCGCGCCGCGCGCCGACGTGTGGTCGGATCCGTCGATGTCGCAATCCGAAGCCATGTCCTACCTGGTGCTGGGTCGCAGCCTGAGCAACACCAGCAGCGCCGAAGCCGACCAGGTCACCGCCGCGGCCAGCGCGCTGTCGGCCGGCAGCGGCCTGCTCGCCTCGCAGCTCGGCGCCAAGCTCGGCTTCGACGACGCCGGCGTGAGCCAGTCGCGCACGCTCGGCGGTTCGGTGGTGGGCTTCGGCAAGTATCTCTCGCCGCGCCTCTACGTCAGCTATGGCGTTTCGCTGGTCGGCAGTGGTTCGGTGCTGACGCTGAAATACCTGCTCGGTCGCGGCTTCGACGCCGAGGTGGAATCGAGCACGGTGGAGAGCCGTGGGTCGATCAATTGGCGGAAGGAGAAGTAGGGTTTGTTCCGAAAGCCCATACAAACATCAAGCTAATGGGGCATTAAAATCAAGAGCCAATTGAATGAAAAGGCTGGACCGGCACCCGTCGAGCACTAGGTTGCCGCTCCAGCGCTTTGCAAGCTAAGGTCAGCACCATCTGAGTCTTGCGATTTTCTATGTCCGCCACCAACACGCTTGCCGCTTCGCTCACACTGAGTCTCTCTCTCGCCGCCACCGTCCCTGCCCAAGCCGACGAAGGCATGTGGATGCCATCGCAGTTGCCGGAGCTGGCCAAGCCGCTGCGCGAAGCCGGCTTTCGCGGCGATCCACACGACTTGGCGGCAGTGACGCAGCCGCCGCTGAGCGCAGTGGTGAAGGTCGGAGGCGGGACCGGGGCGTTCGTGTCCGAGGATGGGTTGCTGTTGACCAATCACCACGTCGCCTATGGGGTGATCCAGTACAACACCTCGGCCAAGGAGAACCTGATCGAGAACGGCTTCATCGCCAAGGATCGCGGCGACGAGCGCGCGGCCAATCCGGATTTCCGGGTGCTGGTGACGGTGGGCTTCGACAAGGTCACCGAGCAGGTGCTGGGCCAGGCCAAGGGCAAGACCGGGCGCGCCTACTACGATGCGGTGGATGCGGCGAGCAAGCGTATCGTGGCCGATTGCGAGCGCGAGGGTGGGGTGCGCTGCAGTGTCGCCAACATGTACTACGGCACCGACTTCTACCGCATTCGCCAGTTGGAGTTGCGCGACGTGCGCCTGGTGTATGCCCCGCCGCGGGCGATCGGCAATTATGGCGACGAGATCGACAACTTCATGTGGCCGCGGCATAGCGGCGACTTCACGCTGTTGCGCGCCTATGTCGGGAAGGACGGCAAGCCCGCCGACTACAGTGCGGACAATGTGCCCTACCAGCCGCCGGCGCATCTGCAGATCGCCACGCAGGGGCCGAAGGCCGGGGACTTTGCGATGCTGGCCGGCTATCCGGGCATCACCTATCGGCATCGCACGGCGGCGGAGTTCGACGAGCAGGTGAACTGGACGCTGCCGCAGCGGGTGGCGGTGTTCGATCAGATGATCGCGGTGATCGAGGCGGCGGGCAAGGCGGATGCGGAGGCGCGGACGCGCTACGCGGCGCAGTTGCAGTCGCTGAAGAACAACCGCAAGCGCGCGGCCGGCGAGTTGGAAGGCATGCAGCGCAGCGATGCGGTGCGGCTGCGCGGCGAGGACGAGCGCGGGATGCTTGCCGCCACGCATGGCGCCGATGCGCGCGACATCGCGACGCTGCAGTCGGCGCTGGCCGCGGCCTCGGCGCTGCGCGAGCGCGATCTGCTGTTGTCGCTGATCGGCAGCCAGACCCAGTTGCTGCGTTCGGCGTTGACGCTGGAGCGGTTGCGGTTGGAGTCGGCCAAGCCGGACGCGCAGCGCGAGAGCGGCTACCAGCAGCGCGACCAGGCACTGATCGAGGGCACGCTGAAGCAGGCGCAACGGCGCTACGCGCCCGCGGTGGAGAAGGCGCTGCTCAGCGCGCTTTTGACCCGCTACCAGCAGTTGCCCGATGCGCAGCGCGTGCCGGAGTTCGACGCCGCCTTCGGGCGCACGCCGGCGCACCTGCAGCAGGCCCTGGACACGCTGTATGGCGGGACCAAGCTGGGCGAAGAGGCCGAGCGGCTGTCGCGCTTTGCCGCCGCCCGGGAAGGCAAGCCGGTGGCGGCCGATCCGCTGATGGCGTTGGCCGCGGCGCTGGTGCCGGCGCAGCTGCGCCTGGAGAACGAGCGCAAGGCGCGCGAAGGCGAGCTGTTGCGGCTGCGCCCGGCCTACATGCGCGCGCTCTTCGCCTGGCGCAAGCAGCAGGGGCGAGCGGTGTATCCGGACGCCAACAGTACGCTGCGCATCAGCTACGGCCGGGTCGAGCCGCTGGCGCCGCGCGATGCGGTGCGCTTCGCGCCGGTGACCACGGTGGCCGGCATCGTCGAAAAGAATACCGGCCAGGTACCGTTCGACGCGCCCAAGCCCCTGCTCGCGGCGATCGCCAAGGGCGATTTCGGCAGCACCGCCGATGCGCAGCTGAAGACGCAGCCGGTGAACTTCCTGACCAACCTGGACACGACGGGCGGCAATTCCGGCTCGCCGGTCCTCAACGCACGCGGCGAACTGATCGGGCTGAATTTCGACAGCAACTGGGAGGCGGTCAGCGCCAGTTGGTGGTACGACCCGCGCTACAAGCGCGCGATCCACGTGGACATGCGCTACCTGCGCTGGCTGCTGGCCAAGGTCTACCCGGCGCCGCAGTTGCTGCAGGAGCTGAAGTTGCCGCCGGAGTGAGGCGCCGTGCGTCCCGCGGTCGTGCGATGGGCCACGCGCCGCGGGACGCGCAGCCTCCCGGGATTGCCGGTGCTGCATTGCGTCGACCGACGTGGTCTTCGCGCAGGTCGGGCTAGCCTGCGCGCATGCTTGCACTCGCGCCGACTCCGCTGCCACGTGCGTTCTACGCCCGCGATTCGCGTGTGGTGGCCCCGGCGCTGCTCAACAAGCTGCTGCTCACCGATGACGGGCGTTGCGGGCGCATCGTCGAAGTGGAGGCCTACTGCGGGGCGGAGGACCCGGCGGCGCATTCGTTCCGCGGCATGACGCCGCGTACCCGGGTGATGTTCGGTCCGCCGGGCCACCTGTACGTTTATTTCATCTATGGCATGCACTGGGCGCTCAACGCGGTCTGCGGCGGCGCGCCCGGGCATGCGGTGTTGATCCGTGCGCTGGCGCCGGTGGCGGGGATCGAGGCGATGCAACTGGCACGCGGGGTGCCACGCATCGCCGATCTCACCCGCGGTCCCGGCCGGCTGGCCAAGGCACTTGGCGCTTCGGGTGTGGACAATGGCCTGGATTTGACCAAGGCCAGTTCGCGCCTGTGGATGGGCGAGGATGGTGTGCCGCCGCCGGCCGATCCGGTGGTCACGCCGCGCATCGGCATCAGTAAGGCCACGGATGCGTTGTGGCGTTGGTACGTGCCCGGCGATCCGAACGTGTCGGGGCCTGCGCTGCCGGGAGTGACGCGTAGGCGCATGCGCGCGAGCTGAAAGGTTGCGTTGGGCTCCGCATCTATCGACGTATCGCGTAGCGGTATGGCCGTGACCTGGAAGGCGTCGGGACTGAAATCCTTCCCACAGCGCACCCATCGAGTTGGCTGCAGCGCCCTTGTAGGAGCGGCTTCAGCCGCGACGAGCGAAGCGATGGGGTTGCCGTGACCGGAAGATGTCGGGACTGAAGCCCCTCCGACAGCGCACCCGGCGGGTTGGCTACGAGCCGACATGGGGAGCCATTCGAACCGCAACGAACGACTCGAGAGCGATCACAAAAATAAGCAAAAAAGACGAGTTAAACACCACCACCGCTGCGCACGTCGCCAGGCGCAGCATCCAGCTGCGCGATCGCATCCGCCACCACCTCATCGAAGGACGCATCCACGTCCACCGAGACGACGTCCGGCTCCTCCAGCGGTAGCTCCAGCGCATCGATCTGGCTCTGCAGCAGCGTCGGCGGCATGAAATGGCCGCTGCGCGATGCCAGGCGCGCGGCGATGACGTGCCGGGCCGCGTGCAGGAACACGAACCGCATCGGCACGCCGCTGTCGCGCAACTGTTGCCGATGTGCGCGGCGCAGCCCGGAGAACGCGAGCACGATGCTGCGCCGGGCATCGACCGACTGGCGTAGACGCAAGGCCAGCGCGGCCACCCACGGCACGCGTTGCGCATCGGTGAGCGGGACGCCGCGCGCCATCTGCGCCTTGGCCTCGGCGCTATGCACATCGTCCGCGTCGAGAAAGGCGTAGCCATAGTGCCTGGCCAGCGCCTGCGCGACGCTGGTCTTGCCGCTGCCGGAAATGCCCATCACCACGATGGCTTCGCTGCGCTGCGGCAATGGATTCGGAGAGCTTGGGTCCATCACGTACGGTTATACCTGGCAGGGGGTTTGGCATGATGCGCGCGCCGGCGTTGGCGCGGCGCGCAGCGTGGTGTAGCGTCGGCACGCCACGACCCGCGGAACGCGCCCTGTGCGGTTCCATCATCGCATGCCCACCCGCTCAGGATCGCCGATGTCGACACCGCCGCCACGCGACGACGCCCCGCTGCGCTGGACCGAAAAGGTCGGCTACGGCGTCGGCGACATGGGCTTCAATTTCTACTGGGCCAACATCTCCGCGTTCCTGCTGATCTTCTACACCGACACCATGGGCCTGCCGGCCGCGGCGGTGGGTACGATGATCCTGCTGACCAAGGTGGTCGATGCGGTCACCGATCCGCTGATGGGCGCGATCGCCGACCGCACCCGCTCGCGCTGGGGCAAGTTCCGGCCTTATCTGCTGTTCGCGGCGTTGCCGATGGCCGCCAGCGGCGTGCTGGCCTACACCACACCGGACCTGGGCCAGGGCGGGCGGCTGATCTGGGCCTACGTCACCTTCGGCTTGATGATGCTGATGTACACGGTGATCAGCATCCCGTATTCGGCGCTGTCCGGCGTGATCACCGCCGACAGCCAGCAGCGCACCACATTGATCAGCTTCCGCTTCATCGCCGCCTTCGCCGGCACCACGCTGGTCAACTACGCCACGCTGGACATGGTGCGCTGGTTCGGCAACGGCGACGATGCGCAGGGCTGGCAGCGCACCATGCTGGCCTACGGCGCCGCCGCCGCGGTGCTGTTCGCGATCGTGTTCGCGACCACGCGCGAGCGGGTGCAGCCGCTGCCGCAGCCGCGCGTGCCGGTGCGGCAGGACATCGCCGATCTGCTGCGCAACCCGCCGTGGCGGGTGCTGTTCGTGCTGGCGCTGGTCATCATGATCACCATCGTCATGCGCGCCGGCGCCGGCGTGTACTACTTCAAGTACTACGTCGGCCGTCCGGAGCTGACCGGCTGGTTCCTGGGCAGCTATTCGGTGGCGCTTGCGTTGGGCGCGGCGGCCACGCCGCTGTTGACCCGCCTCTTCGACAAGCGCCGCTTGATGATGGGCCTGATGGCGACGGTGGGCGCGCTCAGCTGCGCGATGTTCTTCATCCCGCGCGAGGCGATCTGGGCGCTGTTCGCCATCAACTTCCTGGTCGGCCTGGCGCTGGGGCCGAAGTCGCCGCTGGCGTTCTCGATGTACGCCGACACCGCCGACTACACCGAATGGAAGACCGGGCGCCGCGCCACCGCGATGACGTTCTCGGCAGCGACGTTTTCGCAGAAGCTCGGCGGCGCGCTCGCCTCGGCCTGCATCGCCTGGGTGCTGGCGGCGATGGGCTATGTGGCCAACCAGGCGCAGAGCGGGGCCTCGCAACTGGGCATCGTGCTGCTGCTGACCGCGATCCCGGGCGCGGTGGCGCTGCTGGCGGCGTGGACGATGCATTTCTATCCGCTCGACGACGCCAAGCTGCTGCGCATCCAGCAGGAACTGGCCGCGCGCAAGCGCGACGCAAACGAGGCAAGCGCATGAGCGCCGGCAACGACGCCTACCACGACGCGCGCGACCTGCTGGCGCCCAGCGCCGACGGCGAGCGCTACACGCTGCACAGCCCCACCGCGCTGCCCAACGCCGGCGGCTTCCTGTGGAACCGCCGGATGATGATCCAGGTCACCTGCCGCGGCTATGCGACCGCGCAGTTCATGCAGCCGGAACCGGCCAAGTACGCGCATGCGCCGAACCTGGAGGCCAGGACCTTCATGCAGCCGGAGCAGCCGTACTACGCGCACCACCCCGGGCGCTTCTTCTATCTCAAGGACGAGGACAGCGGCGCGCTGTACGCGGTGCCGTACGAGCCGGTGCGGGCGACACCGCAGGCGTTCGCGTTTTCGGTCGGCCAGCGCGACATCGTCTGGTGCGTGCGCTACGCCGAGATCGAGGTGGAGGTGCGCCTGCAGTTGCCGGTGGACGATACGGTGGAGCTGTGGCAATGCCAGGTGCGCAATCTGGACGGGCGCGCGCGGCGGATCGCGCTGTACGCGTATTTCCCGGTGGGCTACATGTCGTGGATGCACCAGAGCGGCGAGTACCGCGCCGACCTGGGCGGCATCGTCTGCCGCAGCGTCACGCCCTACCAGAAGGTCGAGGACTACTTCCGCAATCGCGACTTCAAGGACTGCACCTTCCTGCTGCACGAACAACCGCCCGATGCCTGGGACGCGCGGCAATCGGCGTTCGAGGGCGAGGGCGGCCTGCACGCGCCCAGCGCGGTGCTGCAGCCGCGGCTGGGCGGCAGCGACGCGCGCTACGAGACGCCGACCGCGGCCTTGCAGTACTGCCTGACGCTGCAGCCGCAGCAGGCGCACACGCTGCGCTTCCTGTTCGGCCCGGCGCGCGACGACGCGGAGATCGGCGCGCTGCGCCAGCGCTATCTGTCCGCCGCCGGCTTCGCCACCGCCGCGGACGACTACCGCGCCTATCTGGAGGAAGCGGCGGGCTGCCTGCACATCGCCACGCCGGATCCGTGCCTGGACAACCTGGTCAACCATTGGCTGCCGCGGCAGGTGTTCTACCACGGCGACGTCAACCGCCTGACCACCGATCCGCAGACCCGCAATTTCCTGCAGGACCACATGGGCATGAGCTTCCTGCGCCCGCGCAGCGCGCGCGCGGCGCTGCTGCATGCGCTGTCGCAGCAGGAACCCAGCGGCGCGATGCCCGACGGCATCCTGTTGATCGAAGGCGCGGAGCTGAAATACATCAACCAGGTGCCGCATACCGACCATTGCGTGTGGCTGCCGGTGTTCCTGTCGACCTACCTGGACGAGACCGGCGATGCGGCGTTGCTGGAGGAGGTCGTGACCAGCGCCGATGGCCAGGCCGCCAGCGTCGCCGAGCGGCTGGACGCGGCGATGCGCTGGCTGTTGCAGGCGCGCGATGCGCGCGGGCTGAGCTACATCGCGCAGGGCGACTGGTGCGACCCGATGAACATGGTCGGCTATCGCGGCCGTGGCGTGTCCGGCTGGCTGTCGGTCGCCACCGCCCATGCCTTGCAGCTGTGGGCGGCGATCTGCGAGCAACACGGCCGCGACGCGCAGGCGGCGTTCTTTCGCGCCGGCGCGGCCGAGGTCAACGCGGCGGTCAACCGCGAACTGTGGGATGGCGACTGGTACGCGCGCGGCATCACCGACGATGGCGTGCGCTTCGGGATCAAGGACGATGCGGAAGGGCGCATCTACCTCAACCCGCAGAGTTGGGCGCTGCTCGCCGGCACCGCCGACGCGGAACGGCGCGCGCGCCTGCTGCAAGCGGTCGATGCGCAGTTGGACACGCCGTACGGGTCGACCATGCTGGCGCCGCCGTACACCGCGATGCGCGAGGACGTGGGCCGGCTGACGCAGAAGCATCCGGGGTCGGCGGAGAACGGTTCGGTCTACAACCATGCCGCCGCGTTCTACCTGCATGCGCTGTACGCGATCGGCGACGCCGACCGTGCCTGGCGCGTGCTGCGCGCGATGATCCCGGGGCCGGACCTGGCCGATTACCTGCAGCGCGGCCAGTTGCCGGTGTTCGTGCCGAACTATTACCGCGGCGCCTGGCGCGAATTGCCGCGCACGGCCGGCCGCTCCAGCCAGTTGTTCAACACCGGCACCGCGGCGTGGTTGTACCGCTGCGTGATCGAGGGCCTGTTCGGCCTGAAGGGCGACGGCGCCGCGCTGTGCGTGCGGCCGCAGTTGCCGTCGCACTGGACGCGGGCGACGGTGCAGCGGCGCTTCCGCGGCGCGGCGTTCGAGGTGCGCATGCGCCGCGATACGGAGTGCGCCGCGCCGCAGGTGAGCGTGGATGGGCAGGTGTTGGCTGCGCCGCGGATCGAGGGGATCGAGGCGGGGCGCCGCTATCTGGTCGAGGTGGTGCTGCCGGTGGGCGAGGGCGCGCGGGGCGTGGCGTGACCGTGGGAGAGCGGCTGCGTTTGGCGGTCTGTCGCGGCTGAAGCCGCTCCTGCAGGAGCGCGCCGTTGTAGGAGCGGCTTCAGCCGCGACCCACACCCGCCGCGTCGACCAGATCGTCCCACTCCAGCCGCGTGTTCGCCGCATCGTCGCTCTGCTGCAACGCGCGGCGTGCGGCGCGGCGCAAGGCGCGGCTGATCCAGGTCTGCAGGTCGCGGCCGGAGCGGCCGCCGCTGCGCTCGGCCAGCCAGGCGGCGGCTTCGTCGGCATCGAACGCCAAGGGCTTGCCCTGCAACAGGCGCGCGACGATCGCGGCGCGCGCGGCGTGGTCGGGCAGGCCGATCTCGATCTGCCGGTCCAGCCGCGACAGCAAGGCCGGGTCGATCGCGGCGGCATGGTTGCTGGCCGCCAGCAGGAACACCTGCCCGGCCTGGCTGGCCACGCCGTCCAGCTCCTGCAGCAACTGGCCGACGATCTCGCGGGTCAGCGCATCGTCGCCGTCGGCGCCGCGCGCCGGCGCGACGATGTCGATCTCGTCGACGAATACGATGCACGGCGCCTGCGCGCGCGCGCGTTCGAACGCGGCCTGCACGCGCTGGCCGGACTGGCCGAGGTAGGCGGCCTTGAGGTCGGCGCCGGTCAGGGCGATGAAGGCCAGCCCCGACTGGCTGGCCAGGATCCGCGCGAGCTGGGTCTTGCCGGTGCCCGGCGGGCCGTACAGCAGGATGCCGCGCGGCACCGGCACGCCCAGCGTCGCCAGCGTCTCGGCGTTGCGCAGTTCCTTGCCGAGGCCGACGAACTCCTCGATCACCGCCGCTGGCAGCACCACGTCGTTCCAGTCCAGCGCGGCGACCCGGGTCGAGCCCTTGCCGCGCAATGCGCGCAACTGCGCCAGCAGGGTCTCGCCCTCCAACTCGCCGTCCAGGCAGTCGGCGGCCACGCGCGCCACCAGGGTGTGCAGGTCGCGGCCGGACAGGCCGCTGCTGTCGGCGACCACGCGCGGGTCCAGCGCCTGCGCAAAGCCGGCGCGTTCGAGTTCGCTGCCGAGGATGCGCGCGCGTGCCGCGGCGTCGGGCAGGCCGATGCCGATGCTGGCGGTGAAGCGCGACATCACCGCGTCGTCGAGCAGTTCGGGGCGGTTGGTGGCGCCGATCACCAGCACCTGGCCGCGCGCCTCGTGGAAGCCGTCCCATTCGGCGAGGAAGGTCTGCACCAGTTCGGCGCCGAAGCTGTCGCTGTCGCTGCCGCCGCGGCGCGCGAACACGCTCTCGCATTCGTCGATGAACAGGATCGCCGGCGCCTTGGCCCGGCAGCGCTGCCAGATCGCCTGCACCTTGGGCGCGGTGTGGCCGATGTGCGCGGCCTTCAGGTCGGCCACGCCCAGCGCCTCGAAATGGCAGCCGGCGTGGCGCGCCAGCTTGCGCGCGATCAGGGTCTTGCCGGTGCCCGGCGGCCCGTACAGCAGCATGCCCTTGGGCGCGGGCGTGCGCCCGGACACGAACAGGTCGACCAGCTTCAGGACCTGGTCGAGGGTGGCGTCGGGCAGCGCCACGTCGGCCCAGTGGTGATGGATCGCCTGCATGCTCTGCAGCCGCTGCTGCAACATGCGCTGCTGGCTGCGCGCCTCCATCCAGGCCTCGACGTGGCGGTGCAGGTCGGCGATCGGCTGCGCCTGGGCGGCGGCAGCCTCGGCGACCGCCAGCGCCAATGCGCGTACCTGCGCCTGCGCGCTCGCGCCGAACCGGGCCGCGACCGGAATCAGCGCGGCCTCCCTGGCCTGGTCGGGCAGCACCAGCAACGCCAGCAGCTGCGGCTCCGGTTCGGCGCCATCGTGCAGCGCCAGCAGGCGCGCGCCGGACAGGTCGCCGTGCGCCGCGTCGATCTGCCAATGCCCCTGCAGCGCGCGCTGCGGCCAAGGCGCGCGGGTGACGCGGTAGGCGGACGCGTCGTGCGGATGCGGCTCACGGGCGACCTGCAGCAGCGCCAGCGGCAATGTCGCGACGTCGCCGAGCAGCATGCGTTCGTCGTGGCTGACGTGCTGCGCCAGCAGTTGCGCGCCGCCGACCACCAGCAGCGCGTACAGCAGCAGCGACGGCAGCGCGCGCTGCAGCAACTGCAGCGTGTCGCCCTGCAGGCCGAGCAGGCGCCACCAGTCCAGATAGCCATGTGGGTCGCCGAACCAGCGCGCGCTCATCCACGGCAGTGCCAGCAGCAGGAAGGTCAGCAGCGCCGCGCGCCAGCGCCAGTCCGGCAGCAGCGGACGCAGCAGCAGCGCCGGCCACCAGGCGCGGCGGCGTTCGCGGCGCAGCACCGCGGCCGCCGCCTGCTTCGCGCGCGCGCGGAAGTCGTGGCGGATCGCGGCCACCGCCTGCTCCACCGCCGGCAGGTGGCGCTCGACCTCGGCTTCGGCCGCGCTCTGGCGCAGCTGCGCCTGCTGCAACTGCGCCTGCAGCCGCAGCTGTTGCTGCTGCAGGTAGGTCGTCCGCGATTCGGCTGGAACGGAGGACATCAGCGTGGGTGGGCGCGGGCGTTCACTGCGCGAATCTTAGCCGGCGCGCGCTGCGCTGGCGGCGCGACCGCCGCGCGCTGCCGGCGTGGCCAACGGACGCTCACGCGGGGCGTGCGCCGGCTGGCGTGGCGAACGCGCGCGTCCACAGCAGCGGGTCGCTGCCGTCGAGCAGCACCTCGCCCTGCGCGCGCGCCTGCAGCGGATCCTGCAGGACCCGCTGCGGCGCGATCGCCGCGCCCGGCACGCTCCACAGCCCGGCCCAGGCGTTGCCGCCGGCATGCCCGGCCGCCTGGACCGCGCGCTCGGCCAGCGCCACGCTGTCCTGCAGGCGCGCCTCGGCGTGCTGCGACAGCGGGAACGGCGCCACGCCGACCGACACCGTCAACGGCAGCAGTTCGCCCTGGCCGGCATCCACGCGCAGCCGCTCGGCCGCGCCGCGCAGGTGCGCGGCCAGCGCGAACGCGGCCGCGGCGGAGGTGTCCGCGCGCACCACCAGGAATTCCTCGCTGCCCCAGCGCGCGATCAGATCGTCGGCGTCGCAGCCCTCGCGCAGGCAGGTGGTCAACGCCAGCAGCGCGCGATCGCCGGCGGCATGGCCGTAGCGCGCGTTCAAGGCCTTGAACGCGTCCACGTCGACCAGCACGAGCGCGCAGCGGTGATCGCTGTCGGCCTCCGCTTCCGTTGCCGTCGCCAACAGCGCCGGCATGCGGCGCTCGGCTTCCGGCCGGTTCAGCAGCCCGGTCAGCGGGTCGCGTTGGCCGAGGTCGAGCGCCTGGCGCTGGCGGCGCCGATGCAGGACCACCAGCACGACGCCGAGGGCCAGCGCCAGGGCGATGCCGATCGCGACCATGCCGGCGTTGTCGGCACGCGCCACGCGCGCATCCGCCGCCTGTGGGGCGCGTGCCGCGGATGCCTGCAGGTTGGCCAGCGCGGTGTAGGTCTGCCCGCGCGCCTTGGCGCGGTCCATCGCATGCGCCTGTTGCGCATCGCGCGCGGCCGCCGCCGTATCGCCCAGGGCGGTATGGATCTCGCCGAGGAGGTCGAGTCCGTCGCGGATCTCCAGAGTGAAGTGGCCGCGCGTGGCCAGCGCCTGCGCCTGCTCGGCGTAAGCCAACGCGTCGGTCGCCCGCGCCTGGTCCAGGCGCAGCCGCGCCAGGCGCTGCAGGCTGACCGTGGCGCCCTGCGAATCGCCGTGTGCCTGCTGCCATTGCAGCGCCCGTTGCACCAGCGGCTCGGCGCGTTGCGGGTGGCCGGTGGCACGCTGGATGTCGCCGCGATGACTGAGGATGCGGTTCAGCAGCAGATCCTGGTTGCCCAGCGTGGTGGCGATCTGTTCGGCGCGATCCAGGGCGCGGTCGGCCTCGTCGTAGCGCTTGAGCGCCAGCAGCGCATAGCCATAGTTGTAGCGCAGGCTGGCGTCCCCCGGCGTGGGCGGGCGCTGCAGCCGTTCGCTCAGCGCGATCGCCTGCTGGAGGTAGCCCAATGCGCCCTCCGGATCGTCCAGCGAGCCGCGGATCATCGCGATGATCATCAGTGTGTTGATCTGCATCGCGACGTCGTTGGCAGCCACCGCCTCGGCATGGAACTGCTTCAGCAGCACCAATGCGCGCGGCGCTTCGCCCAATTGCTGCAGCAGCTGCACGGCCTGCATCCGCTCCATGTTGCGCATCATCGGCGGCAGTCCCGGGGTTTGCAGCAGGGTCAACAGGCGCTCGGTGTTCGCCCGCGCCTTGACGTGCTCGCCCACCACCTGCTGTGCCGTCGCCAGACAGCCGGTGGCCATCACCCGCGCCGGCAGCGGCAACTCCGGCTTGGCCAGCAGGTCGCTGGCCACGCGCAGCGAGTCCTGCGGCCGCTGCGCCAGATCCGCGCGGCAACGCATCAGCGGCCCCTCGTAGGGATCGCCACCGGAAACGGTCTGTGCCAGGGCCGGCGCGGCCGGCAGGCTTGCGGCGGCCAGGAACAGGGTCCTGGCCAGAATGCGGCGATGCGGCGTCATCGTGGATATCCAGCGGTCGAGCGGCGGAATCGGCCCGCTGCGGCCCGCGCCACGCCATTTGCCATCGGCGCCGCGCCGCGTCCAGCGGGAGGTCGGAGACCGTTAATATAGCCGCAGTCCGCATCCCGCTCGCTGGTGCGTTTCCTGCCGGTCCGTGCATGACGATCCGCCCCGATGCCGCGCAGCCCACATCCGATCCGCCTGCCGGTCGCGTCCGGTCGCGTCTGTGGCACTGGTGGCGCGACGTGCCCGTGCCCGACCAGGTGGATCGGCGCAATGCGGCCACGCTGCAGTTGGTGCTGGTGTTCGTGGGCCTGTACCAGCCGGTGACGATGCTATCGGCGTGGCTGCGGATCGGCGCGGCGCTGGACCCGGTGGCGCTCTGGCTGGCGACGGCGAATACGCTGGCGATGTGGGGTTGCTTCGTCGTGCTGCGGCGCGGCGCGCTGGTCTGGGCGGCGCGGCTGTTCGTCGCCATCAGCCTCGCCCTGTTGAGCGTGGCCTATCTGCGTTGGGGCCTGGAAGCGCAGTTGCGCGGCCAGTTGGGGCAGTTGCTGCCGGTGTTGATCGGCGGGTTGCTGTTGAGCCGGCGCGCACTGTGGGGCGCGGTGGCATGGTTGGTGCTGGTGGTGGCATTGGGCGCGTGGAGCGACGCGACGCGTTCCTTCTTCATGCCGGCGATGCTGCCGCGCCTGCTGGAAAGCGCCATGCTCGGCGTCGCCGGTTTCGTGGTCGCCGCGGTGGTGCTGGACCGCACCGTGGCGGCGCTGCGCGAGAGCCTGGCGCTGGCGCGCAAGCGCGGCAACGACCTGGCCCGTTCGCGCGACCGCTTGCAGCTGGAGATGCAGGAAAAGGAGCGTTCGCGCGACCAACTGGTGCACGCGCAGAAGATGGAGAGCGTGGGGCGCCTGGCCAGCGGCGTGGCGCACGATTTCAACCACCTGCTCAGCCTGATCATGGGCTATGCCGCGCGTGCGCGCCGCAGCGACGATCCGCAGCAGCTCAAGGCCGCGCTGCAGGGTGCCGAGGCGGCCGCGCGGCGCGCCGCCGCGGTGACCCGCAAGCTGCTGGACTTCAGCCGCCAGGAAGCGACCCGCCTGGAAGTGTTCGAACCGGCCGACACCATCGCCGGCATGCGGCCGATGCTCGATCAGTTGTTCGGCCCGGACGTGCAGGTGCGCCTGCACCTGCACGAGGCGCCGTGCCCGGTGCGCTTCGACCGCGCGCAGCTGGAGCTGATCGTGCTCAACCTGGCCGCCAACGCGCAGCAGGCGATGCCCGAGGGCGGACAGTTCGAACTGGCGCTGGCGCCGCAGCCCGACGCGATGCTGGAAATCGTCGCCCGCGACACCGGCCACGGCATGAGCGAGGACGTGCGCGCGCGCTGCCTGGAGCCGTTCTTCACCACCAAGCCCAGCGGGCAGGGCACCGGCCTGGGGCTGGCGGTCAGCGCCAACCTGATCGCCGCCGCCGGCGGCGCGCTGCTGGTCGAGAGCGCGCCGGGGCAGGGCAGCGTGTTCCGCCTGCGGCTGCCGCTGCACGCCGCCGCCGCGACCGCCACGTGAACCGCGCCGGGCTAGACTGCGGCGTTCGTCCCGGGGACCTCGCCCTTGGTTTCTAGCTGGATCCTGCTGCTGGTGTCGGTCGGCTACGCCGCGCTGCTGTTCGCGGTGGCGTGGTGGGGCGACCGGCGCCCGCTGTATCCGGAACGGCCGTGGCTGCGCCCGGCGGTGTACAGCCTGGCGCTGGCGGTGTACTGCTCGTCGTGGACCTTCTACGGCGCGGTCGGCAGCGCGGTGCGCAACGGCGCCGGCTATCTGCCGATCTACCTGGGCCCGCTGCTGCTGCTGCTGTTCGGCTGGCGCATCGTCGAACGCCTGGCGCTGATCGCGCGCAGCGAGAACACGGTGTCCATCGCCGATTTCATCTCCTCGCGCTACGGCCGCTCGCGGCGGCTGGCGGCGCTGGTGGCGGTGATCGCGCTGGTCGGCGTGGTGCCGTACCTGGCGCTGCAGTACAAGGCGGTGGCGATGAGCCTGCAGGTGCTCAGCGGCCAGTCCAGCGCCGGTGCGCCGTTCTACGCCGACCCGGCGCTGTACGTGGCGCTGCTGATGGCGCTGTTCGCCACCCTGTTCGGCACCCGCCAGGTCGATGCCACCGAGCACCACCACGGCATGATGCTGGCGATCGCGCTGGAATCGGTGGTCAAGCTGCTGGCGATGGTCGCGGTCGGCGTGTTCGCCTACGTCTGGCTCAATGGCCGCGACGGCCAGGTGCTGCAGTCGGCGCGCACCTTGTTCCAGAACACCCCGCCGGTCGGCTTCATCTCGCAGACCCTGCTCAGCTTCCTGGCCATCGTGTGCCTGCCGCGGCAGTTCCACGTGGCGGTGGTGGAATGCAGCGACGTCGGCGACATCCGCCGCGCGCGCTGGCTGTTCGGGCTGTACCTGGTGCTGATCTCGGCGATGGTGGTGCCGATCGCCGCGGCCGGCGTGGCGCTGTTCGGCGGCGGCGACGTGGCCGACGACAGCATCGTGCTGGCGCTGCCGCTGGCCGAGGGCCGCACCGCGCTGGCGCTGGTCGCCTATGTCGGCGGGTTCTCCGCCGCCACCGGCATGGTCATCGTCTCCAGCATCGCGCTGGCGACGATGATCAGCAACGACCTGGTGATGCCGGTGCTGCTGCGCCGCCGCGGGCACCAGGCCGCCGGCGCCGACGTGGCCTCGCGGGTGCTGTGGATCCGGCGCCTGGCGATCCTGCTGCTGGCGCTGATCGCCTACGGCTACTACCGCAGCAGCAGCAACGACAGCACCCTGGCCTCGTACGGGCTGATGGCCTTCGCCGCGGTGGCGCAGTTCGCGCCGGGCGTGATCGGCGGGCTGTACTGGCGCGGCGCCAGCCGCAAGGGCGTGGAGGCCGGCATGGTGCTGGGCTTCGCCGTGTGGATCTACACCTTGCTGCTGCCGGCGCTGACCCAGGCCGGCTGGCTGGCGCCGAACTGGCTGCATGAAGGGCCGTTCGGCATCTCCTGGCTGCGCCCGCAGCAGTTGTTCGGCATGAGCGGCTGGGATCCGATGGCGCACGGCACGTTCTGGTCGCTGCTGCTCAACGTCGGCACGATGATGCTGGTGTCGGCACGCTGGCGCCCGGGCCTGGACGAGCGGCTGCGCGCGGCGCCGTTCCTGGAGCCGTACTCGCAGCGCCCGGCGGTGGGCGGCGACTGGCTCGGGCAGGTGCAGGTGGTGGACCTGCAGGCCCTGGCCGAACGCATGGTCGGCGAGCGCCACGCGCGCCGCGCCTTCGCCGAACAGGCGCAGCTGCTCGGCCGCGAGCCGCAACCCAACGCGGTGGCCGACCGCGTCTGGGTGCAGTTCACCGAACGTTTGCTCGCCGCCTCGATCGGCGCCGCCTCCGCGCGCCTGGTGCTGACCAGCCTGCTGCGCGGCTCGGGCATGGACATCGGCGAGGTGGTGGCGGTGCTCGACGAGGCCGGGCAGGAGCTGCGCTTCAACCGCGAAATCCTGTCCACCACGCTGGAGAACATCAGCGCCGGGGTCAGCGTGGTCGATCCGGCGATGCGCCTGACCGCGTGGAACCGCCGCTACCAGCAGATGTTCGGCTACCCCGACGGCATGCTCTATGTCGGCCGCCCGGTCGCCGACCTGATCCGCTACAACGCCGAGCGCGGCGAACTGGGCGAGGGCCGGATCGAGGAGCAGATCGACCGCCGCATCGCGCACCTGCGCGCCGGCACCTCGCACGTGTTCGAGCGCACCCGCAGCGACGGCAAGGTGATCGAGATGCGCGGCCAGCCGCTGCCCGGCGGCGGCTACGTCACCAGCTACAACGACATCACCGACTACAAGCGCGCCGAACAGGCGCTGCTGGAAGCCAACGAGACGCTGGAGCAGCGCGTGGCCGAACGCTCGCGCGAGGCCGAACTGGCGCAGCAGTCCAAGACCCGCTTCCTGGCCGCGATCAGCCACGACGTGCTGCAGCCGCTCAACGCGGCGCGGCTGTTCGCCTCGGCGCTGCGCGAAGCGCACCAGAACGAGGAACAGCGGCACCTGGCCGAGCGCGTGGACGCCTCGCTGCGCGCGGCCGAGGAGTTGCTCGACGGCCTGCTCGACGTGTCGCGGCTGGACGCCGGCGGCCTGCGCCCGGCCATCGAGGATTTCGACGCCAGCGTGCTGCTGCGCGAACTGGCCGCGCAGTACACCCCGGTCGCCGCCGGCCGCGGCCTGCGCATGCGGGTGTACGCGCGGCCGATCTGGGTGCGCAGCGATCGCCGCCTGCTGCGCCGCGTGCTGCAGAACTTCCTCGCCAATGCGCTGCGCTACACCCGCCAGGGACGCATCGTGCTGGGCATGCGCGGGCGCGGCGCGGCGCTGCAGCTGCAGGTGTGGGACACCGGTCCGGGCATCCCCCAGCACCACATGCAGCAGATCTTCGAGGAATTCCAGCGTTACGAGCAGCCGTTCGACTGGGGCGAGCAGGGCCTGGGTCTGGGCCTGTCGATCTGCCAGCGCATCTCGCGCCTGCTCGGCCACGACCTGGACGCGCGCAGCGCGGTCGGCCGCGGCAGCATGTTCTCGATCGCCGTGCCGCGCGTGGCGCCGGCGCCGCAGAAGCAGCGGCCGCAGCGCAGCGCCGCCGCCAGCGAGGCCCTGGCCGGCCTGCGCGTGCTGTGCGTGGACAACGACCAGGAGATCCTCGACGGCATGCGCGCGCTGCTTGGCCGCTGGCAGGTGGAGGTGATCTGCGCCAGCACCGTGGACGACGCGCTGGCGCTGGCGGCGCGCGCGCCCCACGTGATGCTGGTCGACTACCACCTGCACGACCGCCTGGACGGACTGGACACGCTGGACGCGCTGCGCGAGGCGATGGTCGGCCCGGTCGCCGGCGCGCTGCTCACCGCCGATGGCCGCGACGAACTCAAGCTGCAGGCGCGCGAACGCGGCTACCGGGTGCTGACCAAACCGGTCAAGCCGGCGTCGCTGCGCGCGTTCCTGGCCGCGTACCACGATCCGATCAAGGGCGATTAGGCGCGCGGGCACGGCACGGGCGGCGCGTGGTGGCGTGTTCCCGCACTGTGTGCGTTTCTTGCCGGCCGCTGACACATGGCGCCTCGCGCGGCGATCCTGCGCGGCTATCGTGGCGGGCCTCCCGTTCGCCACCACCTTCTTCACCGCATGCCCTTATCGGAAGACACCGCGATCCCGACACTGCCCGCGCTCCTGGCGGCGCTGCAGGCCGGTCGGGCGCAAGCGCTGGAACAGGGCGCGCGCCGCTACCTGCGGCACGTGCCTGGCGACAGCGTGGTCGGCAGCCTGCTGGCGATGAGCCTGCAGATGCAGGGCGACCCGGCGCAGGCGGCGGCACTGTATCGCAGCCTGGCCGAGCGCGAGCCGCGCGACGTGGCGCACTGGAACAACCTCGGCACGGCGCTGCGCGAGGCGCGGCGCCTAACCGAGGCGCGGCAGGCCTACGCCCAGGCGCTGGCGTTGGCGCCGGACGATCCGATGCTGCACCACAACCTGGGCCTGCTGGCGCTGGACGAGGGCGACTACGCCGCGGCGCGCGCGCATCTGCTGGACGCGCACGCGCTGGCGCCGCTGTCGCCGCCGCTGTGCGTGCACGCCGCGATGGCCTGTCACGAGTGCGGCGATTTCCAGCGCGCCGACGCCTTGATCGCGGACTGGCGGCAATGGCCGGCGCAGGAGCCGCAGACCACGCTGGAACTGGCCTGGCTGCTGGCCCAGGCCGGTGATACCGAAACTGCCTGCGCGCTGCTGCGCGAGACGGCGGCCGCGCTGACGCCCCCGGAGCGCGCCTGGTCGCGGCTGGTGCTGGTCCTGGAACGCGCCAACCGGCTGCAGGAAGCGCGCGAGGCCGCCGCGCATCTGCCTGATCCGGACTGCATCGCGGACCCGGATGCGCGCCACGATGCGCTCAATGCGCTGGCGGTGCTGGCGATGCGCGAAGGCCGCTGGGACGACGCCTATTGGCAGCTGTCCCGCCTGCTCGGCGCCGCGACCGACGCGCGCAAGCACAGCAACCTGTTCTTCGCGCTGGGCCGCGTCTGCGACCGCCTGGGACGGCACGACGAGGCGTTGGCGGCCTGCGCGCGCGGACATGTCGGGCAGGTCGCCGGCATCGCCGCGCTGGTGCCGGATCTGATCGCCGTGGATGCGCCGCCGCTGCCGTCGGCCCGCCGTCGCTGGAGCCCGGCGCGCTACGCGGCGGCGTTGCCGGTCGCCGGCCCGCCGCGCGCGGCGTCGCCGATCTTCGTGGTCGGGTTTCCGCGCTCCGGCACCACCTTGCTCGAACAGATGCTCGATGCGCACCCGCAGCTGTGCGCGATGGACGAGCGGCCGTTCCTGCAGGGACTGGCCGAGCGCATCGCGCGCCGCGGCCTGGACTGGCCGGACGGCCTGGGCGAACTGGACGACGCCGACTGCGTCGCCTTGCGCGCGGACTATTGGCGCTCGGTAGGCGGCGTCGCGACGTTGCAGCCGGGACAGCGCCTGGTCGACAAGAATCCCCTGAACCTGCTGCGCCTGCCGTTGATCCAGCGGCTGTTTCCGCAGTCGCCGGTGATCCTGGCGTTGCGCCATCCCTGCGACGTGCTGCTGAGCTGCTACATGCAGGCGTTCCGCTCGCCGGCCTTCGCCGTGCTGTGCTCCAGCGCGCAGCGCCTGGCGCAAGGCTACGCCGATGCGATGGGCGGCTGGCTGCAGCATGTGGAGCTGCTGCGGCCGCATGCGCTGGAACTGCGCTACGAGGATCTGGTCGCCGATCCGCAGGGCCAGGTCGCGCGCCTGGGCCACTTTCTGGAACTGGAACAGCCGGCGCGGCTGCTCGATTTCCAGCGCCATGCCCGCGCCAAGGGCTTCATCAGCACGCCCAGCTACGCGCAGGTGATCGAAGGCATCAACCGCAACGGCATCGGTCGCTGGCGTCCGTACCGCGCGTTCTTCGAACCGGTGCTGCCGCTGTTGCAGCCGTATCTGCAGCGCTGGGGCTACGACGCCGATTGATCGGGACGGCCGCCGCGCGCGGCCAAGGGGACGCGCCGGTGACCGGCGTATTTCGAACGGGTGCGGCGATTGTGTCAGCCGCTGGCGCAAACCGGCACATCCGCACCATACGTTTCTTATAAAAAACTAACACATGCTTCGCGCTTCGCCGGGTCGCGAATCCGGGGCATCCCACAACACGCCGCCGCGCCTTGCGCGACGCGCATCGGTTCGCGCCGGTGCGCAGCGCAGGCATGCCATTGCCCATGACACGAGAGCTCACCATGTCCGTAGCAAAGAACAGACTCGCACAGGCCGTTTGCCTGGGATTGGCGGCATTGCCCGCCTCGCTCTACGCGCAGGGCGCCGACCCTGCCTCGGCACCGGCCGCCTCCGACACGGTGGATCTGGACCGGGTCACCGTGACCGGCTCGCTGGTGCGCCGCGTGGACGTGGAGACGGCCAGTCCGGTCGCGGTGGTCGATCGCGAGCAGATCCAGCAGAGCGGCAAGCAGACCCTCGGCGACCTGCTGCAGTCGCTGCCCGGCATCGCCGGCGACGCGACCAATCCGCAGGTCAACAACGGCGGCGGCGACGGCGCCTCGACCGTGTCGCTGCGCGGCCTCGGCGATGCGCGCACGCTGATCCTGATCGACGGCCACCGCATCCTCAACAACGACGTCAACTCGATCCCGACCAACATGATCGACCACGTCGAGGTGCTGAAGGTCGGCGCTTCGGCGATGTACGGCTCCGACGCCATCGGCGGCGTGGTCAACTTCATCCTGCGCAAGAACTTCGAAGGCGGCGAAGTCTCGGCCAACTACGGCCAGGCCAGCCGCGGCGACGGCGCGCGCCAGGGCGGCAGCTTCACCTTCGGCAAGACCTGGGACCGCGGCAACGTGGTGGTCGGGCTGGACTACAACAAGCAGAAGGCGGTCTCCACCGCCAACCGCGCGTTCTCCAAGGACGCGATGTACCTGTCCAGCGGCAGCGTCTACAAGGGCGGCTCGGCGCGCACCCCGAGCGGCTACTACAAGCTCCCGGCCGCGACCCTGGCCGCCAACGGCTGCGCGGCCGACGGCGCGCTGACCGGCAACGGCAGCGGCGGCTACAAGTGCTACGACCCCGCGTCCGACGCCTACAACTACCAGGCGCAGAACCTGCTGCTGACCCCGCAGCAACGCGTCGGCGGCTTCGTGCTCGGCAGCTTCAACGTGACCGACAAGCTGCAGGCCTACGTCAACGCGTACCACAACCACACCATGTCCAACTTCGCGATCGCGCCGCTGCCGCTGGACGCGCAGAACGACGGCATCACCATCGCCGCGGACAATCCCTACAACCCGTTCGGCGTGGAGTTCGGCCCCAACGGCTACCAGTACCAGACACGTTTCACCTCGCTGGGCCAGCGCGAGGGCTTCTACGACACCGCCACCGACCAGGACGTGCTCGGCCTGAAGGGCAGCATCGGCGACAGCAGCTGGGTGTGGGACGCCAACTTCAACTACGGCCACTATCGCCAGCGCAACTGGAGCCACGGCTACGTCGACTACGCCGGTTTGCAGGACGCGATCACCGCAGGCCAGGTCAACATCTTCGACCAGGGCGGCGCCAATGCGGTGGCCTGGCTGCAGAGCCATGAATCGATCCCGCGCCAGGAAACCACCACCATCACCCGGCAGTGGGAAGCCAGCGCCAACGGCAGCCTGTGGGAGTTGCCCGGCGGCAGCGCGCAGTTGGCGGTCGGCGCGCTGTACCGCAAGGAGAGCCTGAACACCACCGTCTCCGCCAATGCGCTGATCAACAGCGACAACACCTGCGCCGTATCCACCGAGGCCTGTTCTTCGCCGTTGAGCGGCAGCTTCAACGTCAAGGAAGCCTACCTGCAGTTGTTCCTGCCGGTGCTGGCGCAGTCCTCGCCGATCGGCGCGCTCAACCTGACCCTGAGCGACCGCTTCTCCGACTACAGCAGCGTGCGCTCCAGCAACAACAGCGGCTCGTTCCAGGTCGAGTGGCGGCCGATCCACGACCTGATGGTGCGCGGCACCGCGGCGCAGGTATTCCGCGCGCCGACGATCAGCGACATCTACCAGGGGCCGACCTCCGACGCGCCGAACTTCGTCGATCCGTGCATCGGCTACAGCGGCAGCGGCCACGCCACCGCCTGCGCCGGCGTGCCGGCCGGCTGGAGCGGCTCGGGCCTGTCGCAGACCAACGGCATCATCTCCGGCTCCAGCTACGTCGGCTACCAGCTCAAGCCGGAGAAGGGCACCTCGTTCGACTACGGCCTGGTCTACAGCCCCGACTACGTGCCGGGCCTGTCGCTCAACCTGGACTGGTGGAAGGTCAAGCTCGACGACCTGATCCAGCCGATTTCCGCGCAGACCGTGGCCAATCTCTGCTACAACGACGAGAACAGCCCGTACTGCGGCTACCTGCATCGCTATCCTTCCGACAGCGTCAGCGCCGGCAACATCGACTACATCCAGACGCCGGTGGTCAACATCGGCAAGCTCGACACCCAGGGCATCGACTTCGGCGCCAACTACGCGCTGCCGCAGACCGAGTTCGGCAAGTTCACCCTGGCCCTGGACACCACCTACCTGCACCGCTACGACATCGACACCGGCGACTCGGTGGTGCACATGGCCGGCCGCTACAACTCGTCCTACGGCAACTACGCGCATTGGCGCGCGCACGCCATGGCCGGCTGGAAGCTGGGCAACTGGGATGCGAGCTGGACCACGCGCTGGGTCGGCAAGGTGCAGGTCGGCAGCGGCGACCTGTCGCAGGACATGTCCGCCGACACGCAAGACAAGGGCGTGGTGCTGCGCTACGGCAGCTACATGTACCACGCGCTGCAGGTGGGCTACGACATGGACGGCGCCAACCTGCGGGTCGACCTGGGCGTGGACAACCTGACCAACAAGCAGCCGCCGCTGATGTACCAGAACAACGTGTTGAACGCGAACACCGACGTGAGCACCTACGACACGCTGGGGCGCTACTACTGGATGCGCGCCACCTACCGGTTCTGAGGGAGGTTGCCCCACGGCGCGCCCGGTTGGGCGCGCCGTATTTCTTCGAGGCGATTGCAGCGATGGCCAGGCGAGCCGATCCATCGCCACGGCTGCCGGCCGCATTGCGCGCCACTCGCCACGCGGAACGCCTGCCACCGCTCGAACGCGAGGCGGGGTCGCGCCTGGTCGAGGGCATCGGCGGTCGGCGCGCAGACCGCACCGCGAGCCGCAACCAGCAACGCCGCCGGGACACAGGAACCGACGCTCATGAAACACGCCGGTCTTCCACGTGCATGCCGCACTGCCGCCGCGCAACGGCGACAAGTGCATCCTCTCCACCTACCTGGAATTCACCGCCAGGCCAGCCCCATCGCGCCAACGCAGGGCCAATCCAATAGCCCGCCGGCGAGGTGATCCGCCGTGACCAATCCCCAATCCCGACTCCCCAATCCCGGCATCAATGCAGATGCTCGTAGAGGATGGTGCTGCCGATCGCGATCAGCAGCGCGCCGCCGACGATCTCCGCGCGCTTGCCGGCCAGCGCGCCGAGCACGCGGCCGAGCATGATGCCCAGGGTGACCATGGTCAGCGTGCACAGGCCGATGACCACCGCGACCTCGACGATGTTCACGTCCAGGAAGGCCAGGCCGACGCCGACCGCCATCGCATCGATGCTGGTGGCCAGGCCGGTGGCGGCCAGGTTCCAGAAGCCGTGGCGCTTGGGCGTGGCCTCGGGTTCGTCGGCGTCCGGCTTGAGCCCGGCGACGATCATGTGCACGCCGAGCGCGCCGAGCAGGCCGAACGCGATCCAGTGATCGAAGGCGACCACGTACTTGGATGCGGCCTGGCCCAGTAACCAGCCGAGCGCGGGCGTCAGCGCCTCGATGCAACCGAAGATCAGGCCGGCGCGCAGCGCGTCGGCCCAGCGCGGGCGTTGCATCGCCGCGCCCTTGCCGACCGCGGCGGCGAAAGCGTCGGTCGACATGGCGATGCCGAGCAGCAGAATCGAAAGAAAGGACATGGAGGGACCGCGCCGGGGCAGGAGACGACGACGAGCGCGCGCGCCCGGCTTTCGCCGCGCAAGCTCGCCGCTGGTCTCGCCAACCGGACTGGCTGCCCGCACCACGGCCATCGGCCGAGTCTGTTGATGCGGGCGCTGTCCGCGCAGGTCGGACAGCAGGCTACTCCCCAAGGGGACGCGCAGTCTAACAGCGGCCAACAGCGGCGAACACACCTGGAACGCACGCGAACCTGCAGCTTTTCTTCATAGCTGCAGCTATATGGCCGGTGTCGGCGATGCGTGTTGCATCAACAGCGGTCGCGGCTGAAGCCGCTCCTACAGGGGCGGCTTCAGGGAGGAGGTCACACCGAAACGCTTCACTGTAGGAGCGGCTTCAGCCGCGACCGGACCCAACAGGCGACAACGACCGGATGCCGGGAGGCATGCGCACAGCGGCGAACCTGCGCGAACATGCTTGATCGAAACCGCCCCGCATGGCCGCGGGCCTCAGCCTACGCGTCGCGATCGAGCCGCACGCCGCCGCACCCCCGGCCCACGCATCCGCCAGGCCCGCGGCTTCAATCCTCTTCCAGCGGCAGCACGATGCCGTCGCTGTCGATGGCCAGCTTGCCGGCCATCAGCACCGCCTGGGTGCGGTTGGTGACGCCGAGCTTGCGCAGGATCGCGGTGACGTGCGCCTTGATGGTGGCCTCGGACACGCCCAGGTCGTAGGCGATCTGCTTGTTGAGGCGGCCGGCGCCGAGCATCTGCAGCACGCGGAACTGCTGCGGGGTGAGCTCGCGCAGGCGCTGGCCGACCTCGCGTTCGGCGCGGTCGGTGGGCGGCATGTTGTGCGCTTCCGGCGGCGCCCAGCATTCGCCGTCCAGTACCGTGCTCAGGGCCAGGCCGATGGTGTCCGAATCGGCCGACTTGGGAATGAAGCCGAACGCGCCGTGGTCCAGCGCGCGCCGCATCACCGTCGGCTCCTCGCGCGCGGACACCACCACCACCGGCAACTGCGGATGCAGCGCGCGCAGATGCACCAGCGCGCTGAACCCCTGCGCGCCGGGCATGTTGAGGTCCATCAGCAACAGATCCGCATCGGCGTGGTGGTCGGCCAGCGCGTACAACGCTTCCACGCTGTCGGCCTCGTACAGCTGCACGCCCGGCATCACCCGCTGCACCGCCCCGCGCAGCGCCTCGCGGAACAGGGGATGGTCGTCGGCGATCAGCAGGGTAGGCATCGGGCGGGGATTCGGGATTGGGGATTCGCAACAGCAAGGGCGCGGCGTCGCGCGAGGGGTGAGAGCGAGAAGGGGAGCCGCTTTGACGAATCCCCAATCCCGACTCCCGAATCCCGGCGCGCGTCAGCGCGCCAGCCGTTCGTTGACCAGCGAATCGACCACCGACGGATCGGCCAGGGTCGAGGTGTCGCCGAGCTGGTCGGGGGCGTTCTCGGCGATCTTGCGCAGGATGCGGCGCATGATTTTGCCCGAGCGGGTCTTGGGCAGGCCCGGCGCCCATTGCAGATGGTCGGGCGCGGCGATCGGGCCGATCTCCTTGCGCACCCAGGCCACCAGCTCCTTGTGCAGGGCCTCGCTTGGCTGTTCGTCCGCCACCAGGGTCACGTAGGCGTATATGCCCTGGCCCTTGATGTCGTGCGGGAAGCCGACCACCGCGGCCTCGGCCACCTTCGGATGCGAGACCAGCGCGCTCTCCACCTCGGCGGTGCCGATGCGGTGGCCGGAGACGTTGATGACGTCGTCGACGCGGCCTGTGATCCAGTAGTAGCCGTCTTCGTCGCGGCGGCAGCCGTCGCCGGTGAAGTAGCTGCCCGGGTAGGTGCGGAAGTAGGTGTCGATGAAGCGCTGGTGGTCGCCGTAGACGGTGCGCATCTGCCCCGGCCAGGAATCGCGCAGCACCAGGTTGCCCTCGGTGGCGCCTTCCAGGATCTCGCCGTCGGCGCTGACCAGGGCAGGCTGCACGCCGAAGAACGGCAGCGTCGCCGAGCCGGGCTTGAGGTCGATGGCGCCGGCCAGCGGGGTGATCAGGATGCCGCCGGTCTCGGTCTGCCACCAGGTGTCCACGATCGGGCAGCGGCCGTCGCCGACCACCTCGTAGTACCAGCGCCAGGCTTCGGGATTGATCGGCTCGCCGACGCTGCCGAGCAGGCGCAGGCTCGCCCGCGCGGTCTTCTTCACCGGCGCCTCGCCTTCGCGCATCAGCGCGCGGATCGCGGTCGGGGCGGTGTAGAAGATCGTCACCTGGTGCTTGTCGATGACCTCCCAGAAGCGCGACACGTTCGGGTAGTTGGGCACGCCTTCGAACATCAGCGCGGTGGCGCCGTTGGCCAGCGGGCCGTAGACGATGTAGCTGTGGCCGGTGACCCAGCCGACGTCGGCGGTGCACCAGTAGATGTCGTCCTCGCGCAGGTCGAACACGGTCTCGTGGGTGTAGGCCGCATACAGCAGGTAGCCGGCGGTGGTGTGCAGCACGCCCTTGGGCTTGCCGGTGGAACCGGAGGTGTAGAGGATGAACAGCGGATCCTCGGCGTTCATGCGTTCGGGTTCGCACTCGGCCGGCTGGCTGTCGACCACGTCGTGGAACCAGCGGTCGCGCGGGGCCTGCATGTCCACCGCGCCGCCGGTGTGGCGCACCACCAGCACGGTCTCCACGGTGGTGGTGCCGGGCAGCTTCAGCGCCGCGTCGACGTTGGCCTTGAGCGGGACCTTCTTGCCGCCGCGCAGGCCTTCGTCGGCGGTGATGATCAGCTTGCTGCCGCAGTCGATCACCCGGTCGGCGATCGAGTTGGGCGCGAAACCGCCGAACACCACCGAGTGGATCGCGCCGATCCGCGCGCAGGCCAGCATCGCCACCGCCGCGTCCGGGATCATCGGCAGGTAGATGGTGACGCGGTCGCCCTTCTGCACGCCGAGCGCGCGCAGCGCGTTGCCGAGCCGGCACACGCGTTCGTACAGCTCGCGATAGGTGACGCGGTAGGACGGCGCGTCCGGGCTGTCCGGCTCGAACAGCAGCGCGGTCTTGTCGCCGCGGGTGGCCAGTTGCCGGTCCAGGCAGTTGACGCTGGCGTTGAGCTCGCCGTCGTCGAACCAGCGGATATGGAAGTCGTCCAGGGCGAAGTTCACGTCCTTGATCCGGGTCGGCTTCTTGAACCAGTCCAGGCGCTCGGCCACCTTGCCCCAGAACGCCTCCGGCTGTTCCACCGACTGCCGGTATTGGCTCTGGTACTGGGTCTTGTCGATGCGTGCCCGGGCGGCGAACTGCGGATCGACGGGATAGAGATCGGCCATGGTTCCCTCTGCAATGAACGGGGCGCCGCATGCGGCGGCGCGTCATCGTCCAGTGTGCCGCATTCACCGTTAAGCGCGCACGCACCGGGCCTTAGACGATGGTCGTAACGCAGCCGGCGTTCGACTAATGGCCAATAGGCGTGGCCGGCCGCGGCGCGCACCCTGCGTCCAGCCGTGCCTGCGCGCGGCGGACATCCATTATTCGGGAGGGAGTAATGAGCCACCGCATCGCATCCTTGGCACGGGGCCCGCTGGCCGCTGCGCTGTTCGTCGCCCTGATCGCGCCCGGCGCGGCCTTTGCCCAGAGCGGCAAATCCCCGTCGGCGCGGGAGCAGGCACTGGAGGCCCGCGTGGCCGAGCTGGAACGGCAGGTGCAGTTGCTGCTGTCCTCGCAGCAACAGCAACAGGGCCAGATCGCGCAGACCCAGACCGAGGTCGCGGCGGTGAAGTCCAGCCAGGCCGCGCAACCGGCGCTGCCGGCCGGCAAGGCGCCGATCCAGGTCACCACGATCACCCCCGGCGCCACGCCCGGCACCACGTTCAAGGTCGGCGGCTTCATCAAGGCCGACTTCCTGGCCACCCGCACCGGCGACGGCCAGCTCGCCGACGACGCCACCGGCCGCGCGCTGTACCTGCCCGGGCAGACCCCGGTGGGCGGCGCCAAGTCGGGCACCGACTACAACGCCCACGCCAAGTTCTCGCGGATCAACTTCGGCGTGGACAGCGTCACCGAGGGCGGCAACAAGGCCGGCGCGCTGGTGGAACTGGACTTCTTCGGCAATGCGCTGGGCAACCAGACCGCCACCAACACCTACGGCGCCACCCTGCGCCACGCCTACATGTACTGGAACCACTGGCTGGCCGGCCAGACCTGGTCCAACTTCATGGATCCGGCGGCGCTGCCGGAAGCGGCCGACTTCATCGGCCCCACCGACGGCGTGCTCTTCGTGCGGCAGGCGCAGCTGCGCTACACCAACGGCGGCTTCAGCATCGCCCTGGAGAACCCGGAGACAACGATCTACACCCGCAGCACGGCCGGCGTGGTCAGCACCGCCAGTTCCGACCGCGGCGCGCTGCCGGACCTGACCGTGCGCTACGGCTGGAAGGGCGACTGGGGCAGCTTCGGCATCGGCGGCCTGATCGGCCAGCAGAAGGTGGACAACCGCGCCACCGGCGCCGACGCCAGCAAGGTCTCCGGCGGCCTGACCCTGGGCGGCAAGTGGGTGGCCGGGGACAGCGACAGCCTGTTCTACCAGCTCAGCGGCGGCGAAGGCATCGGCCGCTACGTCGGCCTGGGCATCGCCCAGAACGCGGTGTACGACGCCGCCGACCGCGACCTGGACACGGTCGGGGTGATCGCCGGCTACATCGGCTGGCGCCACGCGTTCTCGCCCAAGCTGCGCACCAACCTGATCTACGCGCGCAGCGACTACGACAACGACACTGCGCTGACCGGGCTGGGCGTGACCAAGTCGGTGCAGAGCATCCGCGGCAACATCTTCTACACGCCGATGCCCAAGGTCGATGTTGGCGCCGAGTTGATGTACGGCAAGCGCGAGATCGAAAGCGGCGCCAAGGGCGACATCACCCGCCTGCAGTTCACCACCAAGTACAGCTTCTGAGGCCGCGGCCGGCGCGGCGCCCGGGAGGGCGCGCCGCGCCGCCACCGCCGTGCCACGCATTCGCGACGGACCGCGCCACCGGACCACGTCCATTCTCGCCACACCACCCGCTTCGGAGGGGAAGCTTCCTATGTCCAGCACCGCCATCAACCCGTCGGGCCAGCCCCTGACCAAGGGCCACAAGAAGGTGATCTTCGCCTCCAGCCTGGGCACGGTCTTCGAGTGGTACGACTTCTATCTGTACGGTTCGCTTGCCGCGATCATCGCCAAGCAGTTCTTCAGCGGGGTCAACGAGACCACCGGCATGATCTTCGCGTTGCTGGCGTTCGCCGCCGGCTTCTTCGTGCGTCCGTTCGGCGCCGCGTTCTTCGGCAGCCTCGGCGACCGCATCGGCCGCAAGTACACGTTCCTGGTCACCATCCTGATCATGGGCATCTCCACCTTCCTGGTCGGCGTGCTGCCCAACTACGACAGTTGGGGCGTGGTGGCGCCGGTGATCCTGATCGTGCTGCGCCTGGCCCAGGGCCTGGCGATGGGCGGCGAGTACGGTGGCGCGGCGACCTACGTCGCCGAACACGCGCCGCCGAACAAGCGCGGCCTGTACACCAGCTTCATCCAGACCACCGCCACGCTGGGCCTGTTCCTGTCGCTGCTGGTGATCCTGGCGTGCCGGTTGACCCTGGGCACCGAGGCGTTCGAGGCCTGGGGCTGGCGCATCCCGTTCCTGGGCTCGATCATCCTGCTCGGCGTGTCGGTGTGGATCCGCCTGCAGCTGAGCGAATCGCCGCTGTTCCAGCAGATGAAGGCCGAGGGCAAGGGCTCCAAGCAGCCCTTCCGCGACAGCCTCAAGGACGGCAACTTCAAGCTGATGCTGATCGTGCTGCTCGGCGCGACCGCGGGCCAGGCGGTGGTCTGGTACGGCGGCCAGTTCTATGCGCTGTTCTTCCTGCAGAGCACGCTCAAGGTCGACCCGACCGTGTCCTACCTGCTGATCGCCGCGGCGCTGGCCCTGGCCACGCCGTTCTTCCTGTTCTTCGGCTGGCTGTCGGACCGCATCGGCCGCAAGAAGATCATCTTGCTCGGCTGCCTGCTGGCGGCGGTGACCTACATGCCGCTGTTCAAGGGCATCACCCACTTCGCCAACCCGGCGGTGGAGGAGGCGCGCGCCACGTCCCCGGCGCAGGTGATCGCCGATCCGAGCACCTGCAGCTTCCAGTTCGATCCGGTCGGCGTGCGCAAGTTCACCAGTTCCTGCGACGTGGCCACCGCCGCGCTGACCAAGGCCGGCGTGCCGTACGAAGTGCAGCCGGCCGCGCCGGGTTCGCTGGCGCAGGTGCGCATCGGCGGCAGCCAGGTCGCCTCGTATGAGGCCGCCGGGCTGAGCAAGGACGAAGCCAAGCCCAAGGCCGCCGCCTTCGGCAAGGAACTCAAGGGGGCGCTGACCGCGGCCGGCTATCCCGAGAAGGCCGACACCGCGCGCATCAACATCCCGATGACGATCCTGCTGCTGTGGGTGCTGGTGCTGTACGTGACCATGGTCTACGGTCCGATCGCCGCATTCCTGGTCGAGCTGTTCCCGACCCGCATCCGCTACACCTCGATGTCGCTGCCGTACCACATCGGCAACGGCTGGTTCGGCGGCTTCCTGCCGGCGATTTCCTTCGCCCTGGTGGCCGGCACCGGCAACATCTACTACGGCCTGTGGTACCCGATCGGCATCGCGCTGATGACCCTGGTGCTGGGCACGCTGTTCCTGCGCGAGACCCGCAACGTGGACATCACCAAGTAAGCGATCCCGCCCTTGCGCCGGAGGCATCCGGCACGACGACGCCGGCCCGTGTGCCGGCGTCGTCGTGTGCGCCCTGCGCCGCGGCGCTTGCGTCGGCCTGCGGCTACACTGCGCGGCCCCTATCACGCACGGTCCCCGCATGCGCTACCGTTGGATCCTGTTCGACGCCGACGACACCCTGTTCCACTTCGATGCCTATGCCGGCCTGCAACGCATGTTCGCCGGCTACGGAGTGACCTTCGCCGAGCAGGACTACGCCGAGTACACCGCGCTCAACCGGCCGTTGTGGGTGCAATACCAGAACGGCGCGATCACCGCGTTGCAGTTGCAGCAGCGCCGCTTCGCCGAGTGGGGGCAGCGATTGCAGACCACGCCGGAGACCTTGAACGCCGCGTTCCTGGCGGCGATGGCCGAGCTGTGCGCGCCGCTGGACGGCGCGGTGGCGTTACTCGACGCGCTGCGCGGGCATGCACGGCTGGGCCTGGTCACCAACGGCTTCACCGGGCTGCAGCAGGCACGCCTCATGCGCACCGGCCTGCACGACCGCTTCGAGGTGATCGCCATCTCCGAGCAGATCGGGCATGCCAAGCCGCATCCGGGCATCTTCGCGCATGCCCTGGCGCAGCTGGGCGATCCGCCGCGCGCGCAGGTGCTGATGGTCGGCGACAACCCGCATGCCGACATCGCCGGCGGCCTGGCCGCGGGGCTGCATACTTGCTGGTTCAACGCACATGGCCTGCCTGCGCCGGACGGCATCGTGCCGGACTACGAAGTGGCGACGTTGGCGCAGTTGCAGGCATGGTTGCTCGACGGGCAATGACCGCTGCAGCACCAGCACCAGCACCAGCGATGACGTAAGCGCACCCTGTAGGAGCGGCTTCAGCCGCGACACCCCGACTTGGCGCAAGCCATGCTCGCCGGGGCCAGGGATCCAGGCGCGCGCAGCATGGCCGGCGTCGCGCATTCTGACGCCTCGAGCTCCGACAGCCACGGCAAGCCGAGCGGCCCCAGGTGGGAGCGACTGCAGGGCACCTCCGATCGCCCCGATTTCGGGAACTGCGCGCTAAGCACAACCGTCATTTGCGAATGCCTAGTTGGCGCTTTCTGGGGGTTGTTAGAGGTGCCCTTCAGTCGCGACGCGGCAAGCCCTCGGGCGCCTGCGCCAACGCTCTCGGGCTGGCTTGCTGCCAGCGCCGCGGCCTGTCCCGCATCGCGCCATACGCCGGCATCGTATAGTGCGCGCATGTCCATTTCCGACCCGACGCCCAGCGCCGCCGATACGCCGCCCGCCGATCTGCCCGTGACCCTGCAGCGGCTGCGCGCGGCCTGGCAGTCCGCCAAGCCCGGCCGCGCGCAACGCCGCGACGACCTGCAGCGGCTGCGCGCGGCGCTGAAGCGGCGGCTGCCGGAGATGGCCGCTGCCATCGCCGCCGATTTCGGCCATCGCTCGCACCACGAATCGCTGCTCGCCGACGGCATGACCGTGCTCGGCGAGATCGATCACCTGCTGCGCCACCTCACGCGCTGGATGCGCCCGCAGCGGGTCGGCGCCGGCTGGCGGCTGTGGCCGGCGCGCGCGGAAGTGCGGCCGGTGCCGGTCGGCGTGGTCGGGGTGATCGCGCCCTGGAACTATCCGGTCAACCTGGCGCTGGTCCCGCTCGCTACGGCCATCGCCGCCGGCAACCACGTCTACTTGAAACCCTCCGAACACACCCCGCGCACCGCGCAGTTCCTGCAGTCGCTGCTGGCCGAGGTGTTTCCGCCGCAGCGGGTGGCGGTGGCGCTGGGCGGCGCCGAGGTGGCGTCCGCGTTCGCCGCGCTGCCGCTGGACCATCTGGTGTTCACCGGGTCCACCGCGGTCGGGCGCAAGGTGATGGCCGCGGCGGCGCCGAACCTGACCCCGCTGACCCTGGAACTGGGCGGCAAGTCGCCGGCCATCGTCTGCGCCGACTACCCGCTCGAGCAGGCCGCCGCGCGCCTGGCCACCGGCAAATGGTTCAACGCCGGGCAGACCTGCATCGCCCCGGACTACGTGCTGATCGACGCCGGCCGCGAGGCGGCGCTGGTGCAGGCGCTGCGCGCGCAGGTGCTGGCGCGCTACGGCGATTTCGCCGACGCCGGCGACTACACCCGCATCGTCAGCGAAGGCCAGTACCGGCGCCTGCGTGGTTACCTGGACGATGCCCGCGCACGTGGCCTGGAGGTCATCGAACTGGCCACGGTGGCGCGCGACCGCGCCGAGCGCGAGCGGCTGATCGTGCCCACCGTGGTGCTGCAGCCCGGCGACGACGCGTTGCTGATGCAGGAGGAAATCTTCGGCCCGATCCTGCCGGTGCGCGGCTACCGTTCCCTGGACGCGGCCATCGCCGAGATCAACGGCCGCGACCGACCGCTGGCGCTGTATCCCTTCAGCCACGACCGCGCACGCATCGAGACGATCCTGCACGCCACCATCGCCGGCGGCGTCACCGTCAACGACAGCCTGCTGCACTTCGCCGCCAACGCGCTGCCGTTCGGCGGCATCGGCCCCAGCGGCATGGGCGCCTACCACGGCCGCGCCGGCTTCGACGCCTTCAGCAAGGCCCTGCCGATCCTGTGGCAGTCGCGCCGCGCCGGCAGCGACCTGCTGAAGCCCCCGTACCGGCGCATCGCGCGCGTGCTGGATCTGTTGCTGCGCTGAAGCTGCGCCCGGTCGCGCCGGATTCAGTCGCGCCAGAGATGCTGGACGCGCCGCGCGATCTTATCGGTGACTTCGGCATCCAGATCCAGCACCAGCGTGCCGTCATCGACACGCAGTTTCGCCAGCGGGGCGCCGCCCCGCCGCAGCAGGCGGTCGGCAATGACGTCGTCTTCGCCCTCGATGTGCAGCAACAGCCGGATGCGCCGCAGATCGAGCGGTTGAGCGAACAGATGCTGCAACTGGTCGGCATCGAGCGGTCCATCCATACGCTGGCGACGCAGCTCGGGCGAGCGATCGTAGTCCATGAACGCGGACTCGATGCTCGTTACCCAGCTCTTGGGTAGGCGCAGTGCATAGCCCTGTGTAATCGCCCTCTCATGATCCAGCCTCAAGGAGTCAAGGATCAGGTTCATCACCATCAGGGTGTAGTGCTGCGACGGCACGCCAAGGTCCACGATGGCGGCGCCTTCGTGCAGCTCCGCCAGGTAGATCCTGACGAAGGTCAGTCCGCGGCGATCGGCGCAGACATGCAGGTCGAGCCGCGGCTGCAGGTAGCGCACGCCATCAGTCTCGACCTTGTACCACTCGTAGAAGCCCCCGCAGCCCAGGGCGATCGGAGTGTTCGGGGATGCTCCGTTGCCCTGCGAACTTTCACGGTACAGCATTTCCGTCGAGAGCCCCTCGGCGAGATCTTCGCAAGGCGTGAGCGGCGCCGCCAACGGCCAGTTCCCCCGCGCCGGATCCCGGTCGGCGTCATGGATCATCCGTGCGACCATCGTTGCTCCCGACCCCGCAACGAAACAGGTACCGAAATACCGGGTTGTCACCTCCTGGTGCGCGCCGTGCAGGAACGGCGTGCGGGTTCCTTGGGCATCCACCAGCATGCCGAGCACGGAGATGTCGTCCTTGCGCGCGCCAAGCGTCGTCAACGCCGATTGCAGCGCCGAGGCATCGAACCGATATCCGGAGTCGAAGCCCGCATTGCGCTTGATCATCTCCGATAACTGCGCCCATAGGGCGAAGGCGGTTGCGCAGTCCCCGGCGAAGGCCACGATCCCGCCGTTGTTGGGCAGCACGAAGGTCTTGCGCGCCAGCCTGCACAGGTGGAACGGCCCGCTTGGGGCCTCCCATTCCGAAGATACGCACCCTAGCGCGGGTAACCACAGTGTCTTCTCGGTTGCGGGATCGGGCCCTGCTGCCGACAGCAGGGTGTCGGCGACGAGATGAGGGTCGTTTTCCACGTCGAGCAGGGCGATCGCGGTCATGGGTGCGAGGTGCCGACGGTTACCGGAGGGAATGGCACAATGTTGCGTACTGCCCGCATGCGCGCAAGCGCCTTACGTCCTACCCCATGAAAATCGCCAGCTGGAACGTCAACTCGCTCAACGTGCGCCTGCCGCACCTGCAACAGTGGCTGGCCGCGTTCGCGCCGGACATCCTCGGCATCCAGGAAACCAAGCTGGAGGACCACAAGTTCCCGGACACGGCGCTGGCCGAGGCCGGCTACCGCAGCGTGTTCGCCGGGCAGAAGACCTACAACGGCGTGGCGATCCTCTCGCGCACGCCGGCCAGCGACGTGCAGATCGGCGTGCCGGGCCTGGAGGACGAGCAGAAGCGCGTGATCGCCGCCACCGTCGGCGGCCTGCGCATCGTCAACCTGTACGTGGTCAACGGCCAGGACGTGGGCACCGACAAGTACGCCTACAAGCTGCGCTGGCTGGAGGCGGTGCACGACTGGCTCGCCGCCGAGTTGCAGCGCCATCCGCGCATGGTGGTGCTGGGCGACTTCAACATCGCCCCGGACGCGCGCGACGTGCACGACCCGCTGGTGTGGAGCGACAACCACATCCTCACCTCCACCGCCGAGCGCGGCGCGCTGCACAAGCTGCAGGCGTTGGGCCTGCACGACGGCTTCCGCCTGCACCACGCCGATGGCGGCATCTTCAGCTGGTGGGACTACCGCCAGGCCGGCTTCCGCCGCGACCTCGGCCTGCGCATCGATCTGACCCTGGTCTCCGACGCGCTCAAGGCGCGCACGCGCGCGGCCGGGATCGACCGCGAGCCGCGCACCTGGGACCGCCCCAGCGACCACGCACCGGCCTGGGTCGAACTGGATATCGAAGGAGCCGGCGCATGAGCGAGCGCCATCTGCGACGTTGCGTGGACAAGGTCGGCGAGACCCATATCGCGCCGCTGCACCGGCTCAGCTGCCATTGCGGCGCGGTGCAGATCGATCTGGAGCTGCCGCACGGCATCGTCGATCCGCGCCGCTGCAATTGCTCGATGTGCCGCCGCCGCGGCGCGATCGTCGCCTCGGTGCCGCTGGCCGCGCTGCACCTGCGCCAGGGCGCGGACGCGCTGCGCCTGTACAGTTTCCATACCCACACCGCGCAGCACTACTTCTGCGGCGTGTGCGGGATCTACACGCATCACCAGCGCCGTTCCGATCCCAACGAATACGGCTACAACGTCGGCTGTCTGGAAGGCGTGGACCCGTATGCGCTGGCCATCGCGGTGCCGGTCAGCGACGGCATGCATCACCCGGCCGACCGCGCCGGCGCGTGAGCGGCGCCGCACATGCGAACGCCCGGCGGACCGGGCGTTCGCGGAAACCTGCGGGGGCGAGGGCGCTCAGCGCGCGCGGCCGCGGGTGAACAGGTTGACGATGGCGAGCAGGATGATCGCGCCGATCAACGAGTACAGGAACGTCCACAGGGTGATGACCTGATTGATGCCGCCGCCGAACAGAAAGCCAGCGATCAGCGCGCCGACGATGCCGACCACGATGTTCAGGATGATGCCCTGCTGTGCGTCGCGACGCATGATGATGCTGGCCAGCCAGCCCACGATGCCGCCGACGATCAACCAGATGATGATGCCCATGGAGCGACCTCCTCGGTTCTGCCCGCACCGGGAGCGGTGTGGCGCGGGCCATTTAAGGAGCGCGGTCGTGAAGCGGTCGTGTATCCAGGCATGCCGGGCGCAGCGCGGGTTGTGGTTCGTGGAGGCGGCGTGAGTACCGGCGTGGAGACCGCGCTGCGCCCGGATCCGCCGGACTGGCGCTTCGGGCCGGTGGCGCTGTGGCTGCGCGCGCATCCGCCGCGCACGCCGGGCGAGGCGCAGGCGCGGCGGCTGCTCGCGGCCGAACTGGCGACACCGGAGAAGGACCTGCCGCTCCTGCGCGACGCGCGCGGCCGGCCATGGTTGCACGCGCCGCTGGCGCATGTCGGCACCGGCTGGAGCCACAGCGGCGACTACCTGCTGATCGGTATCGGCGCGCACGCGCGGCTGGGCGTGGACATCGAGCGCCAGCGCGCCAGGCCGCGGTTGCTGGAGGTGGCGCAACGGTTCTTCCACCCCGACGAGGTCGCGATGCTGCGGGCGCTGGCCGAGCCGGCGCGCCAGGCGCTGTTCTTCCGCCTGTGGTGCGCCAAGGAGGCGCTGCTCAAGGCGCACGGCCACGGACTGTCGTTCGGCCTGCACCGGCTGCGCTTCGCCGAGGACGCCACCGGCACGTTGCACTTGGCCTGGTGCGACCCGGAACTGGGCACGGCCGCGCGCTGGCATGTGCATGAATGGCAGGCTGCCCCCGGCTATCGTGCGGCGCTGGCTTGGCACCCAATGCGGTAGTCGCTTTCTGAGGTTCCAATTCCTTGGAATCGGCGTACCAGGGTCGCATTTGGGTGCAATTTACTATAAAAGAATACATATATTTTATAGAAAACAGCTATGAAGCTACCAGTGCCGCCTCCCAACGCCTTCCTTCTCCTGGCCAATGAACCTGAACGCATGCTGGAGGTGTTCAGGTCCAAGCTCGGACCCGAGGTGTCTGGCAGCTACGAGCACTGGGACAAGCTCCGGCATAGAACGCCGCCGGATGGCCTGACCACGGAAGAGTGGTGGGCCGGCATCAAGTGGAGCCGCCAAGCGCTGGCGCGCGAACTTGCGCTTGTCGACAAGGATGGCGGGAGCTTCGTCGTTTCCATTACCGATTCGATGCAGCGCAGGCTTCATTACATCGATCGCGAGGCAGCGGGCGCGATCAAGGGGATGGAGAGCAGCGGAGGGCAGAGCAGGTTTCTGATCCGTTCGCTGATCGAGGAGGCAATGACCTCATCCCAACTCGAGGGAGCCGCCACCACCCGAGCGGTCGCCAAGGAGATGCTATCGACTGGACGGCCGCCTCGCGACCAGTCGGAGAGAATGATCTACAACAACTATCGCGCGATGAACATGATTCGCGAAAGGGGCAAACGGCCAATCACGCCGGAGGAGGTGCTGGAACTGCACAGCATCCTGACCGACGGGACGATGGAAAGCGTGGAGTACTCCGGTCGATATCGTTCGGTGGGAGACAATGTCGTCATCTATGACCGGGGTTCTCCGCCGACGCTGCTGCACGTTCCGCCTCCGGCAATCGAGGTGCCCGAAAGGATGATGCGTCTTTGCGCGTTTGCGAACGATACGGCGAGCGAAACGTTCATTCACCCAGTCGTACGCGCCATCGCCGTCCACTTCCAGATCGGCTACGACCATCCATTCGTTGATGGGAATGGTCGAACGGCCAGAGCGCTGTTCTATTGGAGCATGATGAATTCGGGCTACTGGTTGACGGAATATCTGTCGATTTCGAGTGTGTTGAAGAAATCGCCAGCGAAGTACCTGAGGGCATATCTCTACACCGAAAGCGATGGCGCGGATCTGAGTTACTTCGTTTCGCAGCAATTGGAGGCGATCGAGCAATCCATCCAGGCGCTGCATGCGTACATAGCAAGAAAGCAGCAGCAAGATCGGCTCGCGCGTCGCGTGCTGCGCAAGGCGCACGTTGGTGACGCCGTGTTGAATCACAGGCAGCGCGCGCTGCTCGCCAATGCGCTGAAGGATCCCGATCGGCCATACACCGTGGCTGGGCATCGATCGGCACACACGATTACCTATCCGACAGCGCTGGGTGATCTGAACGCCTTGGTCACCGCGGGCCTGCTCCACAAGCAACGGGTTGGCAAGGCGTACGAGTACTACCCAGTACCCGACCTGGCACGCATCCTTGGCGCCTGACCCGCTCAGGACGGGGCGGCAGGTGGGACGCGTTCCTAGGGACGGGCAGGGGGGCCGGAGTGGGGCGACCACGGCAGCACCTGCGATAATCGCCCGATGAACGACGCCTCCCTCCCCGATTCCGTCCACGCCGCGCTCGCGCAGGGCCTGCACGCGCAAGGCCTGGACGCCGCCGCGCTGGCGCCGCCGCTGCTGGCCTACCTGGCGCTGCTGGCGCGCTGGAACCGCACCTACAACCTCACCGCGGTGCGCGACCCGCACGAGATGGTGACCCGGCACCTGCTCGACTCGCTGGCGATGCAGCCGTTCGTGGAAGAAGGCACGCTGGCCGACCTGGGCACCGGTCCGGGCCTGCCCGGCATCCCGCTGGCGATCGCGCGGCCACGGCTGCGGGTGACCCTGGTCGAGAGCAACGGCAAGAAGGCGCGCTTCCTGCGCGAGGCGGTGCGCCAGTTGCGCCTGGACAACGCGCGCGTGGCCGAGTCGCGCGCCGAGGCGGTGGACGAGCCGGGTGCCTACGATGTGGTGACCGCGCGCGCGCTGGATACGCTGGCCGGCATCATCGCCGTCGGCGGCCACCTGCTGCGCCCGGGCGGCCGGCTGCTGGCGATGAAGGGCGTGCGCCCGGACGAGGAGATCGCCGCGCTGCCGCCGGGCTGGGTGGCGCAGGCCGTGCACCCGCTGCAGGTCCCCGGCCTGGGCGCCGACCGCCACCTGGTGGTGGTCGCGCACGGCTGAGCCGGTGCGGCGGCGGCCTGGGCGCCGGCGCCGATTTCCGCCCCGGGGGGGTGTACCCGCATAATGCCCGGTCCCACCCATCGCCGACGAGGCTCCCGCATGGCCCGCATCATCGCCATCGCCAACCAGAAAGGCGGCGTCGGCAAGACCACCACCGCGGTCAATCTGGCGGCGGCGCTCGCGCGCCAGTCGCAGCGCGTGCTGCTGGTGGACCTGGATTCGCAGGGCAACGCGACGATGGGCAGCGGCATCGACAAGCGCGAGCTGGCCGCCTCCACCTGCGACGTGCTGCTCGGCGAAAGCAGCGCCGAACAGATCCGGGTGACCGCGCCCGAAGGCTTCGACCTGCTGCCCGGCAACATCGACCTGACCGCCGCCGAGATCCAGCTGATGGACCAGCCGGCGCGCGAGCAGCGGCTGAAGACCGCGCTGGCGCCGCTGCGCGAGGAATACGACTTCATCCTGATCGACTGCCCGCCGGCGCTGTCGCTGCTGACCCTGAACGCGCTGACCGCCGCCGACTCGATCATCGTGCCGATGCAGTGCGAGTACTACGCGCTGGAGGGGCTGACCGCGCTGCTGGAAACCATCGAGGCGCTGCGCGCCGAGTTGAACCCGGCGCTGGAGATCGAAGGCGTGCTGCGCACCATGTTCGACGTGCGCAACAACCTGGCCAACGCGGTGTCGGCGGAACTGACCAACCACTTCGGCGACAAGGTGTTCCGCACCATCGTGCCGCGCAACGTGCGCCTGGCCGAGGCGCCCAGCCACGGCCAGAGCATCGTCGGCTACGACCGCACCTCGCGCGGCGGCGTGGCCTACCTGGGCCTGGCCGGCGAGATCGTGCGCCGCCGCAACGAACGCAACAGGGCCGCCCCGGCCATGGAGACCTTCTGATGAGTGCCAAGCCCCCCGCCCTCGGAGCGAAGAAGCGCGGCCTCGGCCGCGGCCTGGAAGCGCTGCTGGGTCCGAAGGGCGGCAGCGCGGCCGCGCCGCCGCCCACCGACGAGGTGCAGCCCGGCGAGAGCCTGCGCCAGTTGCCGGTCGGGCAGTTGCAGCCGGGCAAGTACCAGCCGCGCCAGGAGATGGACGAGGCCAAGCTGCAGGAACTGGCCGAGTCGATCAAGGCGCAGGGCGTGATCCAGCCGATCGTCGCCCGCGAACTGGCGCCGGGCAGCTTCGAGATCGTCGCCGGCGAACGCCGCTGGCGCGCCTCGCAACTGGCCGGGCTGAGCGAGGTGCCGGTGGTGGTGCGCGAGCTCGACGACCGCACCGTCATCGCGATGGCGCTGATCGAGAACATCCAGCGCGAGGACCTCAACCCGTTGGAAGAGGCGCAGGCGCTGCAGCGGCTGATCGACGAATTCTCGCTGACCCATGCCGAGGCCGCGGAGGCCGTGGGCCGCTCGCGCGCGTCGGTGTCCAACCTGCTGCGCCTGCTGGAGCTGCCGCCGGCGATCCGTGCGCTGCTGGAAGCGCGGCGCCTGGAGATGGGCCATGCGCGCGCGCTGCTGACGCTGTCGCCGGAACTGGCCAGCCGCCTGGCCTCCGACGCCGCCGACCAGGGCTGGTCGGTGCGCGAAGTGGAGCACCGCGCGCAGCAGTTCGCCGCCGGCAAGGTGCCGAGCAACCGCAAGGCCAAGCCCGGCCGCGTCGCCCCGCAGGCCGATATCGCCTCGCTGGAGACCGAACTGTCCGAATCGCTGGGCACCAAGGTGTCCATCGCCCATGGTCGTGGCGGCAAGGGCAAGCTGGTGATCCACTACACCGACCTGGACACGCTGGACGGCGTGCTCGAGAAGCTGCGCCCGCGCCAGGGCTGAGGCCGTGCCGGTGGCGCGCGCAGGCGGCCACCGCGAGCAAGGCGCAGCGGCCATGCCGGCCGCGACGACCGGCACGTCGCCTCGCGCCGCGACGGCGTTCACTCAACAAGGAGCCAGTGCATGAACGGTGAACACGACCAACACGACGACATCAGCCCGGGCGGCAGCCCGATCCTGCGCCACGCGCAGGAGAAGCCCTTCGCGCCGGCGCGCGGCGAGGACAGCATCGAGCAGATCAGCGCGCACATCGAACGGCACCTGGGGCCGATCTCCAATGTCCTGCACGAAATCATTTCCGACACCGTGCATCTGGATGTGCACGTGGTGCCGGCCACCGCGGACACGCCATACCTGCGGCTGGTGACCTCGGGCATGAGCGACCTGCCGATGACCCTGCCCGAGGGCGTGGAAGCGCCGCGCTTCATGGAGCTGATGGTGACCCTGCCGCCGGACTGGCCGCTCACGCAGGCGGACTTCGAGGACGAGCGCAACTACTGGCCGGTGCGCCTGCTCAAGGGTCTGGCGCGGTTGCCGCACAAGTACGACACCTGGCTGGGCTATGGCCACACCGTGCCCAATGGCGACCCGGCCGAGCCGTACGCGCCCGGCGTGGGCTTCGACGGGACCATCGTGCTGGCGCCGGTGACCACCCCGGATGCCTTCGAGGAGCTGGTCATCGACGCCGACAAGACCATCGCCTTCATGACCCTGGTGCCGCTGTATCCGGAAGAGATGGCGCTCAAACTGAAGAAGGGCGCCAAGGCCCTGCTGGACCGCTTCGACGCCAAGGGCATTCAAGACGTGATCAAGCCCGGGCGCCCCAACGTGGCCAGGAAGCGCTTCGGCCTGTTCTGAGCGCCGCGCCCTCCGGATTACCCAGGACTGTTGCCATGACCATTCTCGTGACCGGCGCGGCCGGCTTCGTCGGCGCCTACACCTGCCGCGCGCTCGCCGCGCGCGGCGAGACCGTGGTGGGGCTGGACAACTACAACGACTACTACGATCCGCAGCTCAAGCGCGACCGCGTCGCGGCGCTGTGCCCGCAGGTGGACATCCGCACGCTCGACCTCGCCGACCGCGAAGGCCTGACCGCGCTGTTCGACGAGATCCGGCCCGAGCGCGTGGTGCACCTGGCCGCGCAGGCCGGCGTGCGCTATTCGCTGCAGAACCCGTATGCCTACGTCGACAGCAACCTGGTCGGCTTCGTCAACGTGCTGGAACTGTGCCGCCACCGCGGCGTGCGCCACCTGGCCTACGCCTCGAGCAGTTCGGTGTACGGGGATTCGGCGACGCCGCCGTTCTCCGAGGACCAGCGCATCGACCAGCCGCGTTCGTTGTACGCGGCGACCAAGGCCGCCAACGAACTGATGGCCTACACCTACGCGCAGCTGTACGGCCTGCGCGCGACCGGGCTGCGCTTCTTCACCGTGTACGGCCCGTGGGGGCGGCCGGACATGGCGCCGCTGCTGTTCAGCCGCGCGGTGCTGGCCGGGCGCCCGATCGAGGTGTTCAACCACGGCCGCATGCGCCGCGACTTCACCTTCGTCGCCGACATCGTCGCCGGCGTGCTCGGCGCGCTCGACCACCCGTCCACCGACCCGGTGCCGCACCGGGTGTTCAACCTGGGCAACCACACCCCGGTGGAGCTGGAGCGCTTCATCGGCGTGATCGAGGCCGCCGCCGGCCGGCCCGCCGAGAAGGTCTACAAGCCGATGCAGCCAGGCGACATGATCGAGACGATGGCCGATACTGCCCGCGCGCATGCGGCATTCGGCTTCGATCCGGTCACGCCGATCGAGGTCGGGCTGCCGCAGGTGGTGGCGTGGTGCCGCGCGTACTTCGGCGCCGCGGCCTGAGGCTTCAGCCCCGGGTCACCGGCCTGGGGCACAATGCGCGGTCTTTTTGCGTCGCCGCCGCCGTTTCCCGCGTCTCTCCCTTGCGTTGCCGTCGAGCCCAGTCGAGCCATGAGCCAGCCTTCCCTTTCCGTCGTCGTCCCGGTGTTCAACGAGCGCGACAACGTGCCGCCGCTGGTGGCCGAGATCGTCGCCGCGCTGCGCGGCACCACCGACTTCGAGATCGTCTACGTCGACGACCATTCGCGCGACGACACCCTGGCGGTGCTGGAAGGGTTGAAGGCGAGCACCCCGGAACTGCGCGTGTTGCACCACGTCACCCAGAGCGGGCAGAGCACCGCGGTGCGCAACGGGGTCAAGGCCGCGCGCGGCACCTGGATCGCCACCCTCGACGGCGACGGCCAGAACGACCCGGCCGACATCCCCAAGCTGCTCGCCGCGCGCGCCGCCGCCGATCCGCTGGTCAAGCTGTTCGCCGGCTGGCGCGTGTCGCGGCAGGACTCGGGCAGCAAGCGCTGGGCGTCGAAGTGGGCCAACGCGATCCGCGCGCGCATGCTGCGCGACGACACCCCGGACACCGGCTGCGGCATCAAGCTGTTCGAACGCGAGGCGTTCCTGGACCTGCCGTACTTCGACCACATGCACCGCTACCTGCCGGCGCTGATGCAGCGCGCCGGCTGGCGCACCGTGAGCGTGCCGGTGAACCACCGCCACCGCACCTCCGGCGTGTCCAAGTACAACAACCTCAACCGCGCCCTGGTCGGCATCCGCGACTTGCGCGGCGTGGCCTGGCTGATCGCGCGCAGCCGCCGCACCATGGTGCAGGAACGCTGAGATGGAAGCGCACTTCCTCAACGAACCGATCCAGGCGCTGTACTGGACCGGGTTGCACGTCACCGGCTGGAAGCTGATCGGCTACATCGGCGCGCTGATGTTCGGCGGCCGCTGGCTGGTGCAGTTCGTGGCCTCCAAGCGCGCGGGCAAGCCGGTGATCCCGCGCCTGTTCTGGTACATGAGCGTGGTCGGCAGCCTGATGACGCTGAGCTACTTCCTGTTCTCGGCCAAGCAGGACTCGGTGGGCGTGCTGCAGAACCTGTTCCCGGCCTTCACCGCGTTCTACAGCCTGTACCTGGACATCAAGCACCGCGGTTGGCATCGGGATCGGGCGTCGCATTGAGCGCGGCGTGGCGGCGCTGAGGGAGGACACCGTGCGTTGCGAGCGCTTCTTGTGGGAGGGACTTCAGTCCCGACGCCTCGCAGTCTCCGCCATCGCGCTGCCGCGCATTTTCCTGGCTCGCCATCTCGGCAATCCCCGATAGCCTCGCCATGCCGGCGCCGCGAAGCTGGTGCCATGCATATGCAACCGGTCAAAGGGTATCGCGCGCTACGCACGGGGCGTTGCACCGAAGCCGGTCGCATCTATCTGACGACCACGGTGACCTGCGATCGCCAGCGTCTGTTCGAGGACTGGCGTTGCGCCTGGGCCGCCTCGGCCTGCTTTTCCGACCCGGCGACCTGTCTGCGCAACAGCGGTGCGCCTTGCGCCGCAATCGGGTGCGCGCTCTTACGCATGACGGTGCCTCATTGCAGCAGCTCAAGCGTGAAGTTGGGATGCCGTGCATGCAAGCCGCGTGAACATCCCCGGCACGCGATCTCATAAACGTCGCGCGTCTACCCACAACGGCGCGACGATGCGCAGGGTCATGGCTCCTACCGAAGCGGAGACCTGCCATGTCCAGCACCCCCGAAGCCGCCGAAGCCGCACTGGCGCAGAGCGGATTGAAAGTCGAGCAATTGAATCCCCAGCAGAAGACGCAAGCGCTCGCGGCAGTGCAGGCCGCACTTCCCGCGCCGGCCAGTGGCGGCCTGCCGGGCGAGACGATGCTGTTCTCGATCAACGTCGGCTGTATCGCCTGCAAGGCCGCCCTGAACGTGCTCGGCGGTGCGGCAATCGCCGCGGCGCTCGCGGCCGGGGTCGCGGTTGGTCCGGAAGCCGGCGTGGTGGTCGCCATCGCCGAGTTCTTCGGCGCCGATGCCACCGCGGTCGCCGCATTTCTCACCCGGTTGTTCACCGCCGGGGCCGGCGCCACCGTGGAAGGGGTCATCGCCGCGCTGTGTCAGGAGTTCGGCGCCTGTTCCTGAGCGCACTGATCGAGCGGTAGCGTCCGCTCGCCAGTGCTCCGTATGCGCGCGAGGACGGGATGCGGCACGGAACCGTCGCTTTGCCAATACCTGCACGTAAGTCCGGACCCGCAGGGAACGAACGCATTGCGCGTGTTGGCGCGCTATGACGCAGTGACCTTGAGTATCGCCGGGCGGCCGCCTGCCGTCGCGGTTTCGCCCACGCGGCATGCCAGGACGGCGGCGCTGCATCGCGGATCGATTGCATGGCACCGCGGCGGCCGACAGCGCGCCGCGGTTCGGCTCCGGCGATACCGCAAGGCCCCAGCGGGACTTACGGCCCATGGTGGGATCGGTCGGCGCGGTGCGATCATCGCGCTTCCGCTTGCCACAAGGCCGTCCCGTGAATACGCCGCTCGCTCTCGCCGTCTCGCTCGTCCTGGTCGTGTCCTCGTCGTGCTGCGCGCCTGTGCGCGCGGCCGATGCGGCCACGGCGCCGGCCGCATCGGCCGCCGATGCCCACTTCCAGGCCATCTACGAAAAGGAATGGACGTGGCGCCAGGCGCAGCTCGGGCAGGCCGACGAGGACAGCGACAGCAGCGGCGACAATCCGCGACTGCCGGACGTCGGCGCGGCCGCGCAGGCGCAGCGCCTGCAGGTGTGGGAGGACGTGCTGCGGCAGCTGGATGCGATCGACCCGGCGCAGCTGTCGGCCGACAACCAGGTCAACCTGGCCGTCTACCGGCCGCAGATCGAGAATCTCGCCGCCTCGGTGCGCCTGCGCGCCTACGAAATGCCGTTCAATTCCGACAGTTCGTTCTGGTCGGACCTGGGCTTCATGGCGCGGCGCAGCCTGCGCACCCCAGCCCAATACCGCGCCTACATCGCACGGCTCAACGACGTGCCGCGCTACTTCGCGCAGCAGACCGACAACATGCGTGCCGGGCTCAAGCGCGGCTTCAGCGTGCCGCGCGCGGTGCTGGAAGGGCGCGATGGTTCGATCGCCGGCGTCGCCGAACTCAAGGATCCCACCGCCGCGGCGCTGTATGCGCCGTTCAAGCAGTTGCCGGCGCAGATCCCGGCGGCCGAACAGCAGCAATTGCGCGCGCAGGCGCAGGCGGCGCTGCGCGACAAGGTGATTCCCGCCTATGCGCAGCTGCTGCGCTTCTATCGCGAGGAATACGTGCCGCAAGCGCGCACCACGCTGGCAGCCGAGGCGTTGCCCGACGGCAAGGCCTATTACCAGCAGCAGATCCGCGAATACACCACGCTGGAGATGCGCCCCGAGCAGATCCACCAGGTCGGCCTGCGCGAAGTGGCGCGGATCCAGAAGGAGATGGACGCGATCATCGCCCAGGTCGGCTTCAAGGCGCCGGCGGGGCAGCAGACCTTCCCGGCGTTCCTGCAGTTCCTGCGCACCGATCCGCAGTTCTACGTCAAGACCCCGCAGGAGTTGCTGGACCGCGCCGCCTGGATCGCCAAGCGCGTGGACGGGGAGGTCGGCAAGTTCATCGGCACGCTGCCGCGCGGGCGCTTCACCATCGTGCCGGTGCCGGCGGACATCGCGCCGTTCTGGACCGCCGGGCGCGGCGGCGTCGGCACCTACTGGCTCAACACCTACGACCTGCCGTCGCGCCCGCTGTACAACCTGCCGGCGCTGACCCTGCACGAATCCTCGCCCGGCCACTCGCTGCAGGGCGCCTTGGCCGAGGAGCAGGGCGCGCAGCCCGCGTTCCGCCGCGAGAACTACATCTCCGCCTACGGCGAGGGCTGGGCGCTGTATACCGAGAAGCTGGGCAAGGAGATGGGCATCTACGAGACCCCGTACGAGGATTTCGGCCGGCTCAGCTACGAGATGTGGCGCGCCTGCCGGCTGGTGATCGACACCGGCGTGCACCACAAGGGCTGGAGCCGCGCGCAGGCGCTGGCGTACCTGCGCGAGCACACCGCGCTGAGCGAACACGAGGTCACCACCGAGGTCGACCGCTACATCTCCTGGCCCGGCCAGGCGCTGAGCTACAAGCTCGGCGAGATCGCGATCGTCGAGCTGCGGGCCGAGGCCGAGCACGAACTGGGCGCGGACTTCGACATCAAGGCCTTCCACGATGCCGTGCTGAAGCAGGGCTCGGTGCCGCTGCCGGTGCTGCAGCAACAGGTGCGCGCCTTCATCGCCGAGAGCAAGCAGCGGCATCGTCAGGGCACCCAGGCGCCCAGCGCACCCAAGTAGCCGATACCTGCGGCTGTTCCTTCTCCCATCGGGACCATGGCTCCTACTTTTTGGGGGAAGGTGCCCCGAAGGGGCGGATGAGGGCACGGGCGTAGCCCCCCAAACTCCGCGGGTCGCCTTCGCGCCGGACCCTCACCCCAACCCCTCTCCCGGCGGGAGAGGGGCTGGCAGCTGTTCCTTCTCCTGGCGGGAGTAAGGTGGCGCGCAGCGCCGGATGCGGGTACGACGGCCAGCGCGGCATGAGAGCGCAGGACAGCGCCGGATGAGGGTACGGCCACCAGCGCTGCACGAGCACGCCCACAACCAGCGTGCGTCCGCCGCCGCCCGCCCCTCTCCCGCCTGCGATTGTGTAACCCCGCCCGCATCGCTAGGCTTAGCGCCATGTCCATCCGCCGCGCCCGCCTGCTGCACCCGTTGCTGCGCCTGATCGCGCTGGCGGTGTTGGTGCTGGGCGTGCTGGTGGCGCCGGTCGCCTGCGCGCTGGGCGACGTGCATGCATTGGCACACGACCAGGCGCACGTGGACGACGACGCGTCGCACCGCGGCGATGGCAGCGGCGAGCGCGATGGCGCCAGCCTGATGCATGCGCTGATGCACAGCGGCTACTGCCATGGGCAGAGTCCGGCCTTGCTGTCCTCGCTGCTGTGGCAGGGCGTGCCGTCGGCGGCCCAGCCGCGCCCGATCGCGGCGCACCAGGACTACCGCTCGCACCTGCTGGAAACCCCGCTGCGCCCTCCGATCGCGGCTTGATGCACCGCCGGCGCCTGCCGGCCCGTCCATCGATCCCCGACTCCGGAGACATCCCATGTGGTTGCGACTGGCGGTTGTTGCCGCCTTCGCGGTCGCGCCCTGCGCGTGGGCGCAGGCCGTGCCGCCCGATGCTGTGCTGACCCTGGACGACGCGGTTGCCCGCGTCGCCCGCTCCCATCCCGACCTGCGCCTGGCCGACGGCCAGCGCCGCGTGCTCGCCGCCGAGGCCGAGCGCGACGCCCTGCGCCCGCCGTTGCGCCTGGGCGCCGAGCTGGAGAACGCCTTCGGCAGTGGTGAGACGCGCGGCCTGGACCAGGCCGAACTGACCGTCACCCTGGCCGGCGTGCTCGAACGCGGCGGCAAGCTCGACGCGCGGCGTACCCTGGCGCAGGCGCGCATCGATGCGCTGGCGCCGCAGCGCGAACTGACGCGGCTGGACCTGCTCGCCGAGGTCGCGCGCCGCTACCTGGCGATCGCCGCGGCGGCGCAGCGCCAGGCCATCGCCAGCGCCGATGTGGCCCAGCGCCAGCGCGCGGTGGCCGCGGCGCGGCAGCGGCTGCAGGCCGGGGCCTCGCCCGAGTCGGTGCTGCTGACCGCGCAGGCGCAGCAGGCCCGCGCCGAACTGGACCGCGACCGCGCGCAGCAGGAGCAGGCCGCCGCGCGCCGCCATCTGTCGGTGCTGTGGGGCGAGCGCGACCCCGGCTTCGCCGGCGTGGCGGGCGATCCGCTGGCGCTGCCGGCGGTGCCGGAGTTCAGTGCCTTGGCCACGCTGCTCGACGCCACCCCGGACCTGGCCCGCTTCGCCGGCGAGGCGCGGGTGCGCGAGGCGCGGCTGCGCCTGGCGCGCAGCCAGGCGCGGCCGGACCTGGACTGGCAGTTCGGCGTGCGCCGGTTGCAGGACGGCGACGCCACCGCACTGATCGCCGGGGTCTCGCTGCCGCTGGGTAGCGCGGCGCGGGCGCAGCCGGAGATCCGCGCCGCCGAGGCCGAGCGCGACCTGCTCGGCGTGGAGCGCGAGACGCAGGCGTTGGCGCTGTATTCCACCCTCGCCGATGCGCACGGCCGCTACCGCGCCGCGCAACTGGAAGTGGCGCGCATGCGCGAGGACGTGCTGCCCAAGCTGGCCCGCGCCGAGACCGCCGCCGAGCGCGCCTATCGCGGCGGCGCGATCAGCTACCTGGAGTGGGCGCAACTGCAGGCGCAGCATGGCGAGGCGCGGCGGCAACAGCTTGCCGCGGCGATCGAGGCGCAGACCGCGCTGATCGAGATCCAGCGCCTGACCGGTCAGCCATTCGTGATCGCGCACGCCGCAGCGTCGGCCGCTTCCGCATCCCCGCCCATCTTCCGAGACCCGGCACCCGCCGCCGGTCTCCGTCAGGACTCCCCACGATGAACCTCAACTCCATAGCGGCATTCGCGCCGTTGCTGCTGGCCCTGCTGCTCGGCGGCTGCGCCGGCGACAAGAACGTCGACGCCCATGACGACAGCGACGCGCACGGCGCCGAGGGCGAAGCCCACGCCGAAGCAACGCGCACGGGCGCGCACGGCGGCCGTCTGCTCGAACAGGACGACCTGGCGCTCGAACTGGCGATCGCCGAGGACGGCACGCCGCCGGTCTACCAGGCCTGGCTGTACCGCGACGGCAAGCCATTGCCGCCCACCGCCGGCAGCGTCGAGGTGCGCCTGGTGCGCCTGGGCGGTGCCACCGAGACGCATCGCCTGCGCGCGCGCGACGACGGCAGCCTGCTGGCCGACAGCGAGGTGCGCGAGCCGCACTCCTTCGACGTGGAGGTGCGCGCCACGGTGCAGGGCAAGGCGCTGCGCTGGGCCTATCCCAGCTACGAGGGCCGCACCCGGATCGCGGCCGGGATCGCCAGCGAGGCCGGCATCCGCGTGACCGCGGTCGGCCCCGGCAGCATCGCCGACACGCACGAGGTGCAAGGCCTGCTGACCCCGGCCGAGGGCGCCCAGGCGCAGGCCACGGCACGCTTCCCGGGCCCGGTGCGCAGCCTGCGCGCCAACGTCGGCGACCGCGTGCGCGCGGGCCAGGCGCTGGCCACGGTGGAAAGCAATCTGAGCCTGACCACCTACACCGTGGTCGCGCCGATCACCGGCACGGTGCTGGCGCGCAACGCCAGCGTCGGCAGCGCGGCCGGCGAAGGCCAGGCGCTGTTCGAGATCGTCGACCTGTCCACGCTGTGGGTGGACCTGCATATCTTCGGCGCCGACGCCGGCCACATCGCCGCCGGCGCGCCGGTGACGGTGACCCGGATCAGCGACGGCGCGATCGCCCAGACCACGCTCGAACGCGTGCTGCCGGGCACCGCCACCGCCAGCCAGAGCACGGTGGCGCGCGCGCTGCTGCGCAACGACGACGGCCTATGGCGACCGGGTTCGGCGGTGAAGGCGCAGGTGACGGTGGCGCAGCAGCCGGCCGAGCGGGTGGTCGCGGCGACGGCCTTGCAGACCTTGCGCGAGCAGGAGGTGGTGTTCGTGCGCGTCGGCGACGCCTACGAGGCGCGGCCGGTACGGATCGGCGCGCGCGATGCGCGCCAGGTGCAGGTGCTGTCCGGGCTGCAGGCCGGCGACATGGTGGTGGTGGAGCAGAGCTACCTGGTCAAGGCGGACATCGAGAAGTCGGGGGCGGCGCATGAGCATTGAGTCGCGCATCCCGCGCCCTTGTAGGAGCGGCTTCAGCCGCGACCGATCTGTCGGTATGTCGCTTGCGTTCGGGGTTCTGTCGCGGCTGAAGCCGCTCCTACAGAACGGCGGCGTGCCGGCCGCTGTCCGCGGAGGCCGCCGCCATGCTCGATAGGCTCATTCGCTTCGCCATCGCGCAGCGCTGGCTGATGCTCGCGCTGACCGGGGTGCTGATCGCGATCGGTGCCTGGAGTTTCTCGCGGCTGCCGATCGACGCCACGCCGGACATCACCAACGTGCAGGTGCAGGTCAATACCGCGGCGCCGGGCTACTCGCCGCTGGAGGCCGAACAGCGCGTCACCTTCCCGCTGGAGACGGTGCTGGCCGGCTTGCCGGGCCTGGAATCCACGCGCTCGTTGTCGCGCTACGGGCTGTCGCAGGTCACCGCGGTGTTCGCCGACGGCACCGACCTGTACTTCGCGCGGCAGCAGGTGGCCGAACGGCTGCAGCAGGTGAAGTCGCAGTTGCCGCCGGACCTGGAGCCGCAGCTCGGGCCGATCGCCACCGGCCTGGGCGAGATCTTCATGTACACGGTCGAGGCCAGGCCGAACGCGCGCAAGCCCGACGGCACGGCGTGGACCGCCACCGACCTGCGTACGCTGCAGGACTGGGTGGTGCGGCCGCAGCTGCGCAACGTGCCCGGCGTCACCGAGGTCAACACCATCGGCGGTTATGCGCGGCAGATCCACATCACCCCGGATCCGGCGCGGCTGGTCGCGCTCGGCTTCACCCTGGACGACGTGGCGCGCGCGGTGGAGGCCAACAACCGCAACGCCGGCGCCGGCTACATCGAGCGCAACGGCCAGCAGTTCCTGGTGCGGGTGCCGGGGCAGGTGAACGGCATCGACGAGATCGGCGCGATCGTGCTGGATCGGCGCGAAGGCGTGCCGATCCGGGTGCGCGACGTGGCCCAGGTCGGCGAGGGACCGGAGCTGCGCACCGGCGCCGCCACCCTGGACGGCGGCGAGGTGGTGCTGGGCACGGTGTTCATGCTGGTCGGCGCCAACAGCCGCACGGTGGCGCAGGCGGCGGCGGCCCGGCTGGAGCAGGCCAACCGCAGCCTGCCGGCCGGCGTGCGCGCGGTGCCGGTGTACGACCGCACCGCGCTGGTCGACCGCACCATCGCCACCGTCGCCAAGAACCTGGTCGAGGGCGCGCTGCTGGTGATCGTGGTGCTGTTCCTGCTGCTGGGCAACTTCCGCGCGGCGCTGATCACCGCCGCGGTGATTCCGCTGGCGATGCTGTTCACCCTCACCGGCATGGTCCGCGGCGGCGTGTCCGGCAATTTGATGAGCCTGGGCGCGCTGGATTTCGGCCTGATCGTGGACGGCGCGGTGATCATCGTGGAGAACTGCCTGAGCCGGTTCGGCCAGGCGCAACAGCGGCTGGGCCGCGTGCTCAGCGCCGCCGAGCGCTTCGACCTGACCGCGCAGGCCACCGCCGAGGTGATCCGCCCCAGCCTGTTCGGCGTGGGCATCATCGCCGCGGTGTACCTGCCGGTGTTCGCGCTGACCGGCATCGAGGGCAAGATGTTCCACCCGATGGCGATCACCGTGGTGCTGGCGCTGAGCGGCGCGATGCTGCTGTCGCTGACCTTCGTGCCGGCGGCGATCGCGCTCAGCCTGGGCGGCAAGGTGTCCGAGCACGAGAACCGCGCGATGCGCTGGGCGCGGCGGGTCTATGCGCCGCTGCTGGACGGCGCGCTGCGCCACGCGCGCTGGATCGGCGCCGGCGCCATGGCGCTGATACTGCTGTGCGCCGCGCTGGCCACGCGGCTGGGCACCGAGTTCATCCCCAGCCTCGACGAGGGCGACATCGCCCTGCACGCGATGCGCATTCCCGGCACCAGCCTGGAACAGGCGCTGCGCATGCAGGCCACGCTGGAACGGCGGATCGTGCGTTTCCCGGAAGTGGCGCACGTGTTCGGCAAGCTCGGCACCGCCGAGGTCGCCACCGACCCGATGCCGCCATCGGTGGCCGACACCTTCCTGATCATGAAGCCGCGCGCGCAATGGCCCAATCCGCGCAAGCCCAAGGCGCAACTGCTGGCCGAGATCGAGGCGGCGGTGGAACAGCTGCCGGGCAACAACTACGAGTTCACCCAGCCGATCCAGATGCGCATGAACGAGCTGATCTCCGGCGTGCGCGCCGACGTGGCGATCAAGCTCTACGGCGACGACCTGGACACGCTGGTGCGGGTCGGGCAGCGCGTCGAGGCGGTCGCCGGCACGGTGCCCGGCGCGGCCGACGTCAAGCTGGAACAGGCCACCGGCCTGCCGATGCTGGCGGTGCTGCCGGACCGCGCCGCGCTGGCCGGCTACGGACTCAATCCGGGCGTGGTGCAGGACACCGTGGCCGCCGCGGTGGGCGGCCAGGACGCCGGGCAACTGTTCGAGGGCGATCGCCGTTTCGACATCGTGGTACGGCTGCCGGAAGCGCTGCGGCAGGACCCGGCGGCGCTGGCCGACCTGCCGATCCCGCTGCGCGGCGACGCCGAACGCGGCGACGCCGACGAGTCCAGCCGCGCGCCGGGCTGGCGCAGCGGCGCGCCGATCACCGTGCCGCTGCGCGAGGTGGCCAAGGTCGAAACGGTGCTGGGGCCGAACCAGATCAACCGCGAGGACGGCAAGCGCCGCATCGTGATCACCGCCAACGTGCGCGACCGCGACCTGGGCGGCTTCGTCGCCGAGCTGCAGCAGCGCGTCGCGGCCGAGGTGGAACTGCCCAGCGGCTACTGGATCGGGTATGGCGGCACCTTCGAGCAACTGATCTCGGCCGGGCAGCGCCTGGCCTGGGTGGTGCCGGCCACGCTGTTGCTGATCTTCGCGCTGCTGTACTGGTCGTTCGGCTCGTTGCGCGACGCGGCGATCGTGTTCAGCGGCGTGCCGCTGGCGCTGACCGGCGGCGTGATCGCGCTGGCGCTGCGCGGCATCCCGCTGTCGATCTCCGCCGGGGTCGGTTTCATCGCGCTGTCCGGGGTGGCGGTGCTGAACGGACTGGTGATGATCGCCTTCGTGCGCAAGCTGCGCGCGGACGGCCTGGGGCTGGAGCAGGCGCTGCGCGAAGGCGCGCTGGCACGGCTGCGGCCGGTGCTGATGACCGCGCTGGTGGCGGCGCTGGGTTTCGTGCCGATGGCGTTCAACGTCGGCGCCGGCTCGGAGGTGCAGCGGCCGCTGGCGACGGTGGTGATCGGCGGCATCGTGTCCTCCACGCTCCTGACCCTGCTGGTGCTGCCGGTGCTGTACCGTTGGCTGCACCGGCGCGACAATGCCGCATCGGCGTCCGCCACGGCGGATGTTCCGACTTTGGCGAGGTGAGCGATGGCCGACAGCTGCTGCGGTTGCGGCAAGACCCTGGACGTGGCGGCGATGCAGGCGCGCCAGCGGCGGGTGCTGTGGCGGGTGCTGGCGATCAACGCCGGCACCTTCGCGATGCTGCTGGGCAGCGCCTGGCACAGCGGTTCGGCCTCGCTGCTGTCCGGTAGCCTGGACAACCTCGGCGATGCGCTGACCTATGCGCTGAGCCTGGCCGTGGTCGGCGCCAGCCTGGCGGCCAAGGCGCGGGTGGCGCTGCTCAAGGCCGCGCTGATCCTGGCCGCGGCGCTGGCGGTGGCCGTGGGCATCGGCTGGAAGCTGCTGCACCCGCAGCTGCCGCTGTTCGAGAGCATGGGCGTGGCCGCGGCGCTGAACCTGGCGGCGAACCTGCTGTGCCTGCGCCTGCTGTGGCCGTACCGGCGCGGCGACATCAACCTGGCCTCGGCCTGGGCGTGCTCGCTCAACGACGTCTACGAGGGCGGCGCGGTCATCCTGGCCAGCGTCGCGGTGTGGGCGTTCGGCGCCGGCTGGCCGGACCTGCTGATCGCCGCGGCCTTGCTGCTGCTGTTCCTGCGTTCGGCCTGGCAGGTGGCGCGGCGTGCCTGGGCGGAACTGCGCCAGGCCCGCGCGGCAGCGGTAAGTGCTTGCGACACAAGGGAAAGGCATGCATAATGCGCGGCTCGCTGTGCCCGGCTCCGGTCGGAACGGCGGCCGGATACGCGATCTCCGGCCGGCCTCTTCCAGCGTAACCGCTTGATTTCCCACGTCGCGTGGTGGCCCGCAAGGCTGCCGGGGCCGCCGTCTCCCAGGCTATGGGCGACTCAAACTTTCTATCGAGGTGCGTAATGTCCCGCGTATGCCAAGTGTCCGGCAAGCGTGTGCAGACGGGTAACAACGTCTCCCACGCCAACAACAGAACCCGTCGCCGCTTCCTGCCCAACCTGCACGAGCGCCGCTTCTGGGTCGCCAGCGAGAACCGCTGGGTCAAGCTGAAGGTTTCCGCGCACGCGCTGCGCACCATCGACAAGAACGGGATCGATTCCGTTCTGGCTGAGCTGCGTGCGCGCGGCGAAAAGGTCTGAGGAGTAACGCATCATGGCAGGCAAGCGCGATAAGGTCCGTATGATTTCCTCGGCCGGTACCGGCCACTTCTACACCACGGACAAGAACAAGAAGAACACCCCCGGGAAGATGGAATTCCTGAAGTACGACCCGGTCGTGCGCAAGCACGTCCTGTACAAGGAAGGCAAGATCAAGTGATCGGCTGATCGCTGGATCGCCGTTCGAGGTCGACACGGAACCCGCCGCAAGGCGGGTTTCGTGCGTCTGAGGGTATGGGGTTCGCCACACGCGCACAGCGCGCGCCGGCGCCGGTACGATCCGCAATGACCGGACGGACCGGGATGGGGGACGGGGCATGACGACATTCAGCCGCCGCCAAGTGCTGGCGCTGGGGGCGACGGCGATGCTCGCGCGGCCGCTGCGCGCGGCCGGCCGGGCCGATGCGTCCCACTACGCGGCCTTGATCCGAGAACGCATGGCCAGCGACGGCCTGGTCGGCGTCAGCGCCGCCATCCTGCGCGATGGCGCGATCGGGTGGAGCGCGAGCTTCGGCATGGCCGACCACATGCGCTCGATCGCGATGACCCCGCGCACGCCGGTCGCCATCGGCTCGATCACCAAGACCTTCACCGCGCTGGCGCTCCAGCAGCTCCACCATCGGCGCAGGCTCGATCTGGACGCGCCGCTGCATCGGCTGCTTCCCGAATTCGCGATCGGCATGCGCGGCTTCGATGCCGATGCCATCACGCTGCGCAGGATCGCCACCCATACCTCCGGACTGCCGACCGACGAATTCCGCGACCTGGAACTCGAACGCGCCAGTTATCTGGACGTGCCACGCCTGCTTCGGGACTCGGACATCGCGGCGTGTCCGGGCAGCATCGGCCTGTATTCCAACGCCGGTTACAGCCTGCTGGGCAATGTGGTTCGGGTCGCGAGCGGGCAGGACTACCGGGCCTATGTCCGCGACCATATCCTGCGCCCGCTGCGGATGGCGCGTTCGGGCTTCGCCGGCGATCCGGCGCTGCCGACGCCTTCCAAAAGCCACTATCCCGGCGGCCGCGTCGCGCCTGCGTTCGAACTGCGCGACCAGCCTGCCGGCGGCCTGTACGCCAGCATCGAGGACCTGATGCGCTATGCCCGCGGCATGATCGCCGCATGGCGCGGTGCCGCGGCGAGCGTGGTCCCGCACGCCGTGGCGCGGGAGATGTTCGCGCTGCACAACGCCGACATCCTGGTCGAGACGAACAAGAAGGGATTCGGCTGGTTTCTGTTCGACGACGGTCGCGATACGGCGCCCTATCATGCGGGGAGCACCATCTATTCCAATGCGGCGCTGTTGCTGCTGCCGCAACACAACGCCGCCGCGGCGATCGTCGTCAACACGGTCGGCGGCGATGGGCTGGCGCAGGAGTTCGCCTTCGACGTCCTGCAGCGCCACGGCATGGCCCCGCGCAGCATCCGGCCCGCGCCGCATCTGCCTGCGCCCGACCCGGATGCCGGCGAAATCGAGATGGCCGCGACCTCGCTTGCCGCCCATGTGGGCGACTACGCCAGCAAGAACGGCTACCTGAGCGTCGAACGCGACGGACCCGGCCTGCGCGTGCGCAGCGACGGCGCCTGGTCGCTGCTGCGGCCCTTGGCGAACGGCGGATTCCGCGCCTATGCGCCGCACGATGGAGCGCTGCGGCCGACCGGCGAGGAGCGGCGCTTCGTCGACGTCGGCCCTTATCACGTGCTGTTCCGCCGTGCTGCCGGGGACGAGTCCGCATTGGCGCACCGGGTCGACGCGGCGACGGTCGACATCGCGCCGCTGCTCGGCCGCTACGCGCATTTCGGCTACCAGACGGCGGGTGCGGAACAACTGCTCGCGGCGCATGTCGAGCGCTGGGATGGGCGTCTGCCGATGCTGCGGCTCAGCTACAACACCGGAGACTATCGCTATCCGTTGCTGTTCAGCGATGCGACTCGCGCGATCACCGGCGGCCTGGGGCCGGAGATGACGGGGCAGACCGTGCGCTTCGAGGACGGCGGCGAGGTGCTGGTCTACGCCGGAATCACCTTCCGCAGGCAATGACAGGCGCACGTGCCGGGCGCGCATGTGCCGCGAACACGCGCTTTGGCCGCCGTCGTCTGCGCATCCGCTGTGAGGCGGTCCGATCGCGGCAGGCCCTGCGGGCGCCCCTGCGGTTGCGTTTGCCGCCGGCTCGCGCAGAATCGGCCGACTTGGTTGCAAAAGGGTCGCGATGCTGCCGTTCTGGTTGGAAGGCACCTGGCTGTTGGCGCTGGACTGGCTGATCCGGCTGGTGGCCTTGCTGTGGATCCCCGCGCGGACCACCCCGGGTGCCGCGCGCAGCTGGCTGCTGCTGGTCGGGTTCGTGCCGGTGCTCGGCCTGCCGCTGTACCTGCTGCTGGGCCACCCGTGGCTGTCGCGCGAGCGCATCCAGCGCCAGGCGCAGGCCTCGCAGGTGATCCGCGAGCAGCAGGTGCCGCTGACCGCGCTGCGCTGGATGCCGCCCGCCGACACCGCGATCGCCGAAGTGGTGCCGCTGATCGAGCGCCAGGGCGATTTCATGCCCACCCACGGCAACACGGTGGAACTGCTGGATCGGTACGCGGCGTCGCTGCAGGCGCTGATCGACGACATCGACGCGGCGGTCGAGCGCGTGCACCTGCTGTACTACCTGATGTTCGACGACGCGGTCGGCGACGCGGTCGTGGCCGCGCTGTTGCGCGCGGCCGCGCGCGGGGTGCGCTGCCGGCTGCTGCTGGATGCGCGCGGCGGCCGCCGCGGACTGCGCCGCTACCGCAAGCGGCTGCGCGCGGCGGGGATCGAGGTGCAGGCGCTGCTGCCGGGCGGGCTGCGCTGGCGCCGCAGCGGGCGCATGGACCTGCGCAACCACCGCAAGATCGCGGTGATCGACAACCGCGTCGGCTACATCGGTTCGCAGAACCTGGCCGCCGCCGAGTTCGTGCGCGGCCACCCCAACCGAGAGCTGGTGGCGCGGGTGCAGGGGCCGGTGGTCGCGCACCTGGAGGCGGTGTTCGCCAGCGACTGGTTCATCGAGACCGGCGAGCGTCTGCGCGTGACCGAAGTCACCGCGGTGCACGGCGCCGACACCGCCACGCAACTGTTGCCCAGCGGCCCGGCGTATCCGTTCGAGAACGCGCGCGATGCGGTCAACGCGCTGATCCACCTGGCGCGGCGGCGGATCGTGATGGTGACGCCGTACTTCGTGCCGGACGAGGCCACGCTCAGTGCCCTGCGCATCGCCGCGCTGTCCGGGGTGGACGTGCAACTGATCCTGTCCGAGAGCAGCAACCAGCGGCTCACCGCGTGGGCGCAGGAGGCGTACTACGACGAGCTGCTGCGCAGCGGGGTCAAGATCGCGCTGTACCGGCCGTGCTTCCTGCACGCCAAGCACCTGAGCGTGGACGAGGGCATCGCCCTGGTCGGCTCGATCAACCTGGACATCCGTTCCTTCGCGCTGAACGCCGAGATCGGCGTGCTGTGCTATTGCAGCGAGGTCGTGCAGCGCTTGCGCGCGGTGGAAGCGGACTACCTGGCCGATGCGCGCGTGCTGTCGCTGGAGGCCTGGCGCAAGCGTCCGGCCTGGCGCCGCAGCCGCGAAGGCATCGCGCGCCTGGCCGATGCGCTGATGTGAAAGCGCGCGGACATGACAGCATGATGTCGCCGCCATGCGCGCTGTTCGCCAGCACATGAGCGATGGTTCTTAGCCATCGGCGGAGCCGGCGAGGGCATCCCTTACAATCGCCGGCATGAGCGACCTCCAGCCCGCCGACGTCGGCGATTGTACGAACGACTGCGATATCGCCATCGTCGGCGGCGGCGCGGCCGGCGTGCTGGTCGCGTTGCAGGTGCTGCGCCAGGCCGATACCGCGCTGCGCGTGCAGCTGATCGAGCCGGGGACGGCGCTGGGGCAGGGCGTGGCCTATGCCACGCCCTGCGCGGAGCATCTGCTGAACGTGCCGGCCGGGCGCATGAGCGCCTTCCCCGACCTTCCCGACGATTTCCTCGACTGGCTGCGGCAGCAGGCCTTGTATCCCGCGCTGTCGCCCGAGGCGCTGGCGCAGGCCTATGTGCAGCGCCGTCATTACGCCGGCTACCTGCGCGCGCGCCTGGCGCAGGCGCAGGCGGCCGGCCCGGCGCAGTTGACCTGGCGGCAGCAGCGCGTGCTGGCGCTGGACCGCGACGCGCGCGGGCAGACGCTGCACTTGCACGATGGGGCGACGCTGCGCGCGCAGGCCACGGTGCTGGCGCTGGGCAACAGCCTGCGGCCGCTGCCGGCGCGCGGCGCCGCCAGCCTCGCCGCGCCGGCGCGGGTGGAGGCCTGGGACTACGCGCAACTGCAGGCGATTCCGCGCGAGGCCACGGTGTGCATCGTCGGCTCCGGGCTGAGCATGGCCGACAGCGTGCTGACCCTGCTGGCCAATGCGCACCGCGGCTCGGTGCACGTGGTGTCGCGGCACGCGTTGTTGCCGCTGCCGCACGCCGCGCGCGGCGAACCGGCCGAGTTCGATGCGCAGGCCTTGCTGGCGATGCCGTTGCGCCAGCGGATGCGCGCGCTGCGCCGGCATGCGGCCGCGGCGCAGGCGCAGGGCCAGCCCTGGCAGGGTGTGATGGACCGGGTGCGGCCGCTGGTGCAGGCGCTGTGGCAATCGCTGTCGGTGGCCGAGCAGCGCCGCTTCCTGCGCCACGGGGTGCGCTACTGGGACGTGCACCGGCACCGCATCGCCGCGCCGGTGTTCGCGCAACTGCAGGCGATGCGCCAGGTCGGCCAGTTGCGCCTGCACCGCGCGCGGCTGGACACGGCATTCGCGGTCGGCGCCTGCGTGCAGGTCAACGGCATCGGCGCCGACGGCGTGCCGCTGCAACTGGACGCGCATTGCGTGGTCAACGCCACCGGCGTCGAACTGCGCGCGCAGACCATGCGCAACCCGCTGCTGCACCAGTTGCTCGGCTGCGGCCACGCCGCGCCCGGCCCGCACGGCATCGGCGTGGCCAGCGCCGCCGATGGCGCGCTGCTCGACGCCGATGGCCAGGCCGATCCGCGCATCCGCGTGCTCGGCAGCCTGCGCATCGGCAGCCTGTGGGAAAGCCTGGCGATCCCGGAACTGCGGGTGCAGGCGCAGCAGACCGCGCAGGCGCTGCTTGCGCTGGACCTGCCGGCGCCCGCCGCCGCGCACTGAGCGCCGCGGGACCCGTCGCCCACCGCGACGCAGTGCGGCGCGGCGGCGCCATCCGGGCACCTCGCGTCGCGCGCGTTTGCCGCGGCGGACCGGCGCGTGCCGGTGCAGAGGCGGCTTCAGCCGCGACGGCGCAGCGCCGTTCATGCCCATCGCGGCCGAGACAGCGCCCGCGCATGCGTGTCCCGCCGCGATCAGCGCTTCTCCTCCGCCACGTTCCGTGGCGCGCGCCCGAGCAGCATGCAGATCGCGACCGCCGCCAGCGCGGTGATCGCCGCCAGCAGCCGGGTGAGCGTGCCGAAGGCCGCGGCGTAGGCCGACCGCAGCTGCGCCGCGGACAGCGCGCCCTCCTGCGCCGATGCCGACAGATCGCCCGCGACCAGGCGCTGCGCGGTGTCCGCCAGGGCCGCGTGCGGCAGCAGTGGCGCGATCGCGGCCAGCCGCGCCTGCAGCAGCGCCGCCAGTACGGCCGCCACGCTGGCCAGGGCGATGCCTTCGCCGGCCACGCGCAGGGTGCCGAAGATGCCGGCGGCCATGCCGGCGCGTTCGCTCGGCACCACGCTGACCGACAGTGCGTCCATCAGGCCCCAGGGCAGCGCGGTGCCCGCGCCGATCAGCAGCAGCGCCGGGATCGCCTGCGCCGGCGGCCGCGCGCCGAGCCAGCACAGGCCGGCCGCGGCCACCGCCAGCCCGGCCGCGGACAACCAGGCCGGGGCGATGCGCTGCGCCAGTGCCGCCGCCAGCCGCGGCACCAGCAGCATCGGTGCCGACAGCGCGAGCAGGGTGAGGCCGGCCCTGGCGGGCGGCTGGCCATCGACCCCGATCAGGCGCAGCGGCAACACCACCAGCAACACCACGTAGCTGTAGCAGGTGGCTACCGGCAGCAACTGCACGCCGACGAAGCGCCGGTAACGGAACAGGCGCAGGTCCAGCAGCGGGTGGCGCAGGCGCCGTTCGATCCGCACGAAGGCGAGCAGCAGGACCGCGGCGGCGCCGAGCAGTGCCAGGGTCGTGGCGCTGGCCCAGCCGCTGTGCGGCCCTTCGATCAGGCCGGCGGTGAACAACGCCAGCGCCGCGCTGAAGCTCAGCGCGCCGGCGCGGTCGGGCGGTCCGGCGGCCGGGTCGCGCGATTCGGGCAGCCAGCGTGCGGCCAGCGCCCACGCCAGCGCCGCGACCGCGGCCACGCCGACGAAGATCGCGCGCCAGCCCAGCCGTTCGCTCACCGCGCCGGCCGCCAGCGGACCGAACGCCAGGCCCGTCCCGAAGGTGGTGCCGAGCAGGCTGAACGCACGCGTGCGTGCCGCGCCGTCGTACAGCTGCGCCAGCGCCGCGGTGCCGGCGGCCAGCGCGGCGGCCGCGCCCACGCCCTGCAGCGCGCGCCACAGGTCCAGCGTCGCCACCGAGCCGGCCGCGCTCACGCCCAGCGTGGCAGCGGCGAACAGCGCCAGTCCGCCCAGGAACACCCGCTTGCGGCCATGCCGGTCGGCGAGTGCGCCGGCGGCCAGCAGCAGGCTGCCGAAGCTGAGCATGAAGGCGTTGCTGACCCAGGCCAGCGCCAGCGCGCTGCCGCCCAGCGCGGCGCCGATCGCCGGGGTGGCGACGGCGCCGCCGGAGAAGTTCAGCGGCAGCGCCAGGGCGGCCAGGCAGACCGCGACCAGGGCGGCGCCGCGGTGCCGCGTGGAGGAGGGGAGGGAGGTCGAAAGGGACGTCATCGCAGAGGCTCTGCCGGCGGGCGCCGGGGTCGCCATTAGAGATAGCTGCGTGGCAATGGGCGAAAAAGGCCTTCGATTTCCATTCTTTCCGGAACAGAACGCTCTAATATCCCGGGATGGATCGGCTCACCGGCATCGTCGCCTTCGTCCGTGCCGCCGAACAGCGCAGTTTCGTCGGCGCCGGCCGCGTGCTCGGCATCTCGGCCTCGGCGGTCGGCAAGAGCGTGACCGCGCTGGAGCGCGAGCTCGGCGTGCGCCTGCTGCAGCGGACCACCCGGCGCATCGCCCTGACCGCCGAGGGCGCGTTGTTCCTGGCGCATTGCCAGCGCGTGCTGGCCGACCTGCGCGAGGCCGAGGACGCACTGGCGCAGACCCGGCAGGCGCCGCGCGGGCGGTTGCGGGTCGGCCTGCCGACCATCGGCTACCGCTTCCTGGTGCCGTTGCTGCCCGAGTTCCGCCAGCGCTATCCGGACGTGGAGCTGGACCTGGAGTTCGACGACCGCGTGGTCGACCTGCTCGAACACGGCCTGGACGCGGTGATCCGCAGCGGCGTGCAGGCCGACTCGCGGTTGCTGGCGCGGCGCCTGGGGCCGTTCCGCTTCTGCCTGTGCGCCGCGCCGGACTACCTGCGCCGCCGCGGTGTGCCGCAGACCCCGGCGCAGCTGGCCGCGCACGCCGGCGTGCTGTTCCGCGTCCCCGGCACCGGCAAGCCGCAGGACTGGCCGCTGGCGGAACCGGCGCCGCTGCCGCCGGCGGTGCTGACCTGCAACAACATGGAAGCGGTGCGCGCGGCGGCGATCGCCGGCATGGGCATCGCCTGCATGCCGGCGTTCCTGGCCCGCGACGCGCTGGCCGACGGCCGCCTGCAGTCGGTGCTGGACGCGCACCTGGCCGAGGGCGGCGCGTTCTTCGTGGTGTGGCCGTCGAGCCGGCAACTGTCGCCGAAGCTGCGCGTGTTCGTGGATTTCCTCGCCGAACGGCTGTTCCGCGCCGATTGATGCCATCGCGCGCGCCGAGCGGCGCGCGCCGTCGCAGCCGCTGCGCCGCCGCAACCGGTAAAATGTCCGCGTGGATGTCTCCCATTTGCTCGACGATCTGAACCCCGCCCAGCGCGAGGCCGTCTCCGCACCGCCCGGCCATTACCTGGTCCTGGCCGGCGCCGGATCCGGCAAGACGCGCGTGCTCACCCACCGCATCGCCTGGCTCAACGAAGTCCAGGGCGTGCCGGTGCACGGCATCTTCGCGGTCACCTTCACCAACAAGGCCGCCGGCGAGATGCGCCACCGCGCCGACCTGCAGCTGCGCAACGGCAGCCGCGGCATGTGGATCGGCACCTTCCACGGCCTGGCGCACCGCCTGCTGCGCCTGCACTGGCCCGACGCCAGGCTGCCGGAAAGCTTCCAGGTGCTCGATTCGGACGACCAGCTGCGGTTGGTCAAGCGCGTGGTGCAGCAGCTGGAACTGGACGAGGGCAAGTTCCCGCCCAAGCAGATCGTGTGGTGGATCAACCAGCAGAAGGACGAGGGCCGCCGCGCGCAGCACATCCAGCCGGAGCCGCGCGACGAGTGGACCAGCACCCTGCGCAGCGCCTACGCGCTGTACCAGGAACGCTGCGACCGCGCCGGCCTGGTCGACTTCGCCGAACTGCTGCTGCGCGCGCATGAGCTGCTGCGCGACAATCCGCCGCTGCTGGCGCACTACCGCGGGCGCTTCCGCGAGATCCTGGTCGACGAGTTCCAGGACACCAACGCGATCCAGTACGCGTTCGTGCGCGTGCTCGCCGGCGACAGCGGGCACGTGTTCGTGGTCGGCGACGACGACCAGGCGATCTATGGCTGGCGCGGCGCCAAGGTCGAGAACGTGCAGCGCTTCCTGAAGGATTTCCCGAGCGCGCAGACCATCCGTCTGGAACAGAACTACCGCTCCAGCGCCAACATCCTCAATGCCGCCAACGCGGTGATCGCGCACAACCCGGACCGCATCGGCAAGCAGCTGTGGACCGATTCGGGCGACGGCGACCCGATCGACCTGTACGCGGCCTACAACGAGATCGACGAGGCGCGCTACGTGGTCGAGCGCGTGCGCCAGTGGGTGCGCGACGGCGGCAGCTACAGCGAGGCGGCGGTGCTCTACCGCAGCAATGCGCAGTCGCGCGCGTTCGAAGAATCGCTGATCGCCGAGCAGGTGCCGTACCGCGTCTACGGCGGCATGCGCTTCTTCGAGCGCGCCGAGATCAAGGACACCCTGGCCTACCTGCGCCTGGTCGCCAACCGCGCCGACGACGCGGCATTCGAGCGCGCGGTGAACACCCCCACCCGCGGCATCGGCGACCGCACCCTGGACGAAGTGCGGCGCCTGGCGCGCGCGCAGTCGTTGTCGCTGTGGGCCGCCGCGCAACAGGCCGCGCAGCAGGGCGGCGACCTGGCCGCGCGGGCGCGCAATGCGCTGGCGCAGTTCCTGGGATTGATCGAACAACTGGCCGCGGAAGTGGCGGGACTGCCGCTGCCCGAGCAGATCGACCAGGTGCTGGCGCGCTCCACCCTGCGCGAGCACTGGAGCAAGGAGAGCCGCGGCGGGCTGGATTCGGAATCGCGCACCGACAACCTCGACGAACTGGTCTCGGTCGCCTCGCGCTTCGTCCGCGCCGATGGCGACGAGGAGGCCGACGAGGGCCGCCAGGCGATGACCGAGCTGGTCGCGTTCCTGGCCTACGCCTCGCTGGAAGCCGGCGAAAGCCAGGCCCAGGCCGGCGAGGACGGGGTGCAGTTGATGACCCTGCATTCGGCCAAGGGCCTGGAATTCCCGCTGGTGTTCCTGGCCGGCATGGAGGATGGCCTGTTCCCCAGCGCGCGCTCGCTGGAGGAGAGCGGGCGGCTGGAGGAAGAGCGGCGCCTGGCCTACGTCGGCATCACCCGCGCGCGCCACAAGCTGGTGCTCAGCTACGCCGAGTCGCGGCGCATCCACGGCCAGGACAACTACAACGTGCCCTCGCGCTTCCTGCGCGAGATCCCGCGCGAGCTGCTGCACGAGGTGCGGCCCAAGGTGCAGGTCTCGCGCGGCGCCTCGCTGGGCGCACCGCGCAACCTCGGCCACAGCGTCATCGAAGCCCCGGCGATCAAGCTCGGCGCCAACGTGCAGCATCCCAAGTTCGGGGCCGGCGTGGTCGTCGACTACGAAGGCAGCGGCGCGCACGCGCGCGTGCAGGTGCAGTTCGACGAGGTCGGCGCGAAGTGGCTGGTGATGGCCTACGCGAACCTGACGATGGCCTGATGCGTCCGTCGCCGCTGCCGTACGCGGCAACGGCGACGCCGGCGTTCACTGCCCGGCGGGCGGCTCCCACAGCTCCACCTTGTTGCCTTCCGGATCGATGACCCAGCCGAACTTCCCGTACTCGGAGTCGTCCACCCGATCGAGCACGTTGCAACCTTCCTCGCGCAGGACCGCGACCAGCGCATGCAGGTCGTCCACCCGGTAATTGATCATGAAGGGCGCCGTGCCGGGCGCGAACTGATCGCTGTGCGCCGAGCCGATCGACCAGACGGTGCTGCCGGCGACCGGCGCGCCGGTGGCGTCGGTCCAGGTGAACGCGGTGCCGCCCCAGTCCTGCACATCGATGCCCAGATGGCGCTTGTACCAAGCCTGCAGCGCCGCGGGATCCTGCGCCTTGAAGAAGATGCCGCCAATACCGGTGACGCGCTTCATGCAACCTCCGCAAAACGGGTGGGTGACGACGACGCCAGGCGGCGTCTTCGCGTGGAACCGCACCGCCGATGCACGGCAACATGCAGCGCTCGGCGCGGGATGGCGTTGCGTCAGTGGCGCGGTGCCGCCGCCGGTACGCGGGTGAAGTAGTTGATGCGCATCGCCGGGCTGCCGTCCGGCGCGAACGCGGCGACGGTCTCGGTCATCGAGCGGCCATCCGCGGCCACGGTATAGATGCGGGTCGAGGCGCCGCTCCTGTCCTTGGCCAGCATCATCACCAGCACGTTGGGCGCCGGGCGCTGCAAGGCCATGGTATCGGCCTCGAAGCTGCTCTTCACCGGCGTGGCGCGGCCATCGAGGGTGGCCGCGCCTTCGGCATGCAGCGTGCCGCCGCTCTGCTCGACGATGTCGGCCCTGACAAGCACCTTGCCATCGTCGGCCTGGCCGAACGTGAGGGTGACGCTCTTCGGCCGCTCCTGCGGCGGCCTGGGGATGCGCGACACGTCGACCGCCCAACTGCCGAGCAGGGGCGAGGACGTCGGCGCGTCGGCGTGCGCGGACGCGCATGGCAACAGGATCGCCACCACCACGGCGGCAAACAGCATCTTCATGTGACCTCCCAAGGACGTTCGGCTTGCAGTGGACGAACAGGTCAGCGGCGATTCGGCGACGGGGCGTTGCACGACCGCGCGACCGCGCCGAGGCGTCCAACGGGAGCGACGCGATCCCTGCGTACGGTCATGGGATCCTTCCGTGGAATGCCGGCGCTGCGACGCTAACATTGCCGCCGCCCCGCAACAAGCGCGGCCGGGCCAGCGCAGGAGCGGTCATTCCCAGAAGCGGTATTGGCGCGCCAGAGCCACTGGCGCGCCGCCGGCGAAATGGCCGGCCAGTTCCTTGAATCCTGCCCGCGCTGCTCCCGCGCGGCCAGCCCGCGCAAGTGGCTGCGGGGCTGGCCTGGCAGCCGAACTGCGTCAGCGTCGCGCGGCGATGATCTGGCTCAAGCTGTCCGGCGTGCCGTCCACGCGCACCAGATGCGGGTACTGCAAGCCGCCGTGGTAGTTCACCTCCACGCTGCGCACGCCGCCCTGGAACTTCAGCGTCAGCACGATCGGCGCGCTGCCGCCCTTGGCCTCGGCGATGGCCTGCTTGAGTCCCTCGCGCGTGTAGTCCCGGCCGTTGACCGCCAGCAGCGTGGCACCGGTGCTGATGCCGGCCTTGAACGCCGGGCCATCCCACACCACGTCGTTGATGCTGGCATCGTCGTTCATCACCAGGCCGATCGACCAGGCGAAGTTGTAGCGGTGGCGCGCCGATTGGTGGCGGCTGTCGTACTGCTTTTCGAAGGCGCTCGGCTGGTCGGTATAGACCAGCTTCCAGCCGCTGGCCTGCAGCCCTTCCAGCAGCGGCGGGTTCACCGCATCCACGCGGGGCGCGAGAAAGCCGGCCCAGTCGAACGCGGCCACGCCATTGAGCGCGGCGACCACGTCGTCGAAGGTATAGGTCCTGACCGCGTGGCTGCCGTCGTCCATGCCGAAGAAGGCCCTGGCGAAGTCGTCCAGCGACTTGCGGCCGTGGCTGAGCGCGCGCAGCTTGGCGTCCACCGCCAGCCACAGCATCTGCCCGCCGCTGTAGTAGTCCTCGCTCATCTGCCAGCTGCGGTACGGCAGCGGCGCGCGGTGCGCGGCGGTGGGATCGTTGGTGGTGTCCTCCAGCGACCGCCACTGGAACCCCTCGCGGTTGCGGTCGTAGTTGGCCGCGGTCATCGCCAGCGCATCGCGGAACTGTTCCGGCGTCCACATCCCGGCGCGCGCCGTGAGCACATAGCCCCAGTACTGGGTCTGTCCCTCGTAGACCCACAGCAGCGAATCGCCCATCGGCACGTTGAAGGTGGGCGTCCACAGATCGGCCGGACGCCGGAACTTGCCATTCCACGAGTGCGTGTACTCGTGCGCCAGCAGATCGCGGTCGGGCGCGTTGTCGGCCCAGGCGCTGAAGTAGTCCGCCTCCAGTCCGTTCTCGCTGGACTGGTGGTGTTCCAGGCCGTTGCCGCCCAGCACGTCGGACAGCGAGAACAGGAAATCGTAGTGGTCGTAGTGGTGCGCGCCGAACAGCTTGAGCGCCTGCACGGCCAGATTGCGGTGCGCCTGCAGCTGCGCGGGGGTGATCTCCAGCGACGCCGGCGTATCGGCGACGACGTCCAGATGCACCGGGGCGCCGCCGGGCGGGGTGAGGTCCACGCGCTTGAAGTAACGTCCGGCGTAGATCGGCGAATCGACCAGGGTTTCGAAATCGACCGGCTTGAACGTGGTGGTGGCGCCGGCCTGCGTGGCGGTTTCCAGCGCCGTGCCGAACTGCCAGCCTGCCGGGAGGGTGACACTGGGCACCACGGTGATGCCATGCGTGTAGTGGCCGGCGGGATACAGCGCCAGCTTGTTCCATTCCAGCTGCAGCATCCGGTCGGTCATCTCGAAGCCATCGTCGCGCGGCGACAGGTACTGGAAGCTGGCCTCGATCGCGGACACGCCCTGCGGCACCTCCACATGGAAGCTGTAGACATCGAAGGTGTCGCGGCGCCACGCCAGCGGCGCGCCGTTGGCGGTGAGCCTGAGCCCGGCCAGCATCGCCACCGGCCCGCTCGGCGAATGGTCGCCGGGGATCCACTGCGGGTACTGCAGCGTCAGCCGTCCGGCCGTGACCGGAATGGTCTCGCGCACCCGGTAGATGCCCTGGCGCACGTCGCCGGCGTCGACCTGCAGCGCGATGCTGCCCGGATACGGCGTGTCCTGCGGCGCGGGCACATCGGGCGTGCGTACGGTGTGCGCGCCAGCCATCCCCGCGACTGCCAGGGAAACGCCCAGGGTCAGCGCCAGGCGAGCGCGGAGGGGAACAGACACGGCGGGGACGGGCATGCGAGCGCTCCGGCGGCTTGGAAGTGAGAGGGGTGAGCGCGGGACGGTAGCACCTGCGGGGCAGGGTCGGTGTGGCTGCCGGCAGGATCGGGCGGCGTTAAATCGCAATGGACGGCCTGGCTCGGATTGACCACTGATGCCGACCGTTGCGCTTCGCGCCGCATGGCATCGCGTCAATCGGGCGCCGCATCACCACCTGGCGATGCGATGATCTTCCGCGTCGACACGAGTGGGAGCGCACGATGCGCAGCGAGAAGGACAAGATGCTGGCCGGCGAGCCGTATCGCCCGGCGGATGCGCAGTTGCAGGCCGAGCAGGCCACGGCCAAGGCGTGGCTGCAGCGCTACAACGCGACGCTGGCCGAATCGCCGGCGCGGCGGCACATGGTGCTCGGCGAAGGATTGGGCACGGTCGGGCGCGGCACGGTGGTGTTGCCGCCGTTCCATTGCGACTACGGCTACAACATCCACCTCGGCGCGGAGGTGTTCCTCAATTTCAACTGCGTGATCCTGGACGTGGCGCCGGTGCGGATCGGCGACGGCACCCAGATCGGTCCGGCGGTGCAGCTGTACGCGGCCGATCACCCGCGCGCCGCGGCGCAGCGCGCCGACGGGCTGGAACTGGGGCGGCCGGTGACGATCGGGCGCAACGTCTGGATCGGCGGCGGGGCGATCGTGCTGCCGGGCGTCACGATCGGCGACGATGCGCTGATCGGCGCCGGCAGCGTGGTCACCCGCGACGTGCCGGCCGGCGCGCGCGTGGCCGGCAACCCGGCGCGCACGCTGCAGCCGCATCGCGGCTGAATTTGATCCGGGTCAAGGCGGGCGCGCCGCGATGGGTGTGCAATGCTGCCCATGCCGCCCCGCGCGGCGCCACCGGAGCAGCCCATGTACCAGCGCATCCTGATCGCCATCGATGGTTCCGAGTTGTCCGCCAAAGGCCTGCAGCAGGGCCTGGCCCTGGCCGCCAAGCTCGGCGCCGAAGTGGACATCGTCACCGTGTCCGAGCCCTGGGCGATGGGCATGTACGACGCGATGGGCTGGAGTGTGGGCTACGAGGCCAGCCCCGAATACCGCCAGGACCGCGAAGCCGGCGCGCAGCAGATCCTGGCACCGGCGCTCGCCGCCGCCGCGGCCACCGGCGTGACCGCGCACGGCTGCCATGTGCTCGATCGCTACGCGGCCGAGGGCATCATCGATATCGCCACCTCGCACCGCAGCGACCTGATCGTGATGACCTCGCACGGCCGCCGCGGCATGAGCCGGGTACTGCTCGGCAGCCAGACCGCCGAGGTGCTCGCCAACAGCCAGATTCCGGTGCTGGTGATCCGCTGAGCCGGTGACCGCCCGGCGCCGCGCCGGCGCGCCGTGTTGCCTCGGCGGCGCCCGGCGCGACGCACGGCGCTACCCCGCCCGTGGTCGCGGCAGTGGCGCCATGGGCCAGGCGCGCACCTGGCCCGTGGCCCTCGTCCACTTCCCGGCGCTTTCCCATCGCGTGCCGCCGCGAGCCTGCTGCCCGACCGTGTCAGAAATACGTGACATGCGTCGCGTTCCTGCGCCGGCGCGCTGCGCGCGGCGAGCTTGAGCGGCGGTTCCGTGGGCGCCACCGCCTTGACCGGCGCCAACGCGATCGCCGCGCTGGGCGCCTTCGGCGCCAGCCAGCTGGAGGTGCGTACGCTGGGCGACCTGCGGGTGACCGGCCCGGTCGCCGCCACCGGTGCGCTGCGCCTGCAGGCCGGCGGCGGCATGACCCTGGCCGGCACGGTCAGCGGCGGCAGCGCCTGGCTGCAGGCCGGCGCCGATCTGGCCGCGGTCGAGGGCGGGCGCATCGTCGCCGGCAGCCTGAGTGGACGGGTCGGTGGCCGCACCGCGCTGGGCACCGCCGCGGCGCCGATCGACAACCGCATCGACCGCATCGGCGACGTCGTCTCGCCCGGCGGATTCAGCCTGAGCAACGGCCAGAGCCTGACCCTGGGCGCACTCGATGGCAGCACCTACAGCATCGACGCCGGCACCGCGGCGGTCGCGCTGGATGTGCGCGGCGACCTGCTGCAGGCCGACCGCGCGCGCCTGCGCGACGGCACCGGCGCGTTCTCGGCCAGCGGCCGGATCGGCACGGCGGCGCTCCCGGTGTACGTGCTGGGCGTCGGCGAGCAGCGGGCGATCGCCGGCATGCCGCCGGCCTACATCGATGCGGTCACGGCGGACGGTCGCCCGCTCGCGGTGACCGGTTCCGGTGGCGGCGCGCCGGTCGTGGTCGCGTTGGCCGGGCGCGTCCAGCACGCCGCCAGCCATCCGGGCGATGCTCCGGCGCCGGGCGATCCGGGCGAGGCTGGCACGGCGAACGCCGACACGTCGGAGCCGACCGTGGTCGGGCCGGGCCTGCGACTGCCGGCCGACCGGGCACGGGCGTGCGAAGCCGGCGAGCGCGACTGCCTGGCGCCTTAGCCTGCGATCGCCTCCGGGTGCGGCGCCGCGGCGCAGCGCTAGGCGCGGAGGTGGAAGGGGATGCGCTTGTGCTGGATCGGCGCCCGGCGATTGCCGCCAGCCAGGTGATGGTGCTGCCACACGAGGTCGGCATGTCCTGGCAATCGCGCCTGGGCGATGCGATGGGCGGCGGTTTGCCCGGCGCATGGGGGGCGCGCACCACCTTCGGCATCGCGCCAGACGCAGGCGATGCGCGGATTTTTCCGGGACGCGACCCGGCGCGGTGACCGGCGCGCGATTCCTGCCCGTGCGTGCGCCTGCTTCGCGCCGACGGACCTGACCGACGCGCCGCCGACGATGGCGGCGCGCCGGTCGCGTCTCACCAGCTATACAGCTTCCAGTACACCGGCGACACGTTGTCCTTGTTGCCGTCCATGTGCCCGTCGCCGTTCTGGTCGTACAGGTAGTAGGCCGGGGCGTTGGCCGGGGTCACCTTGACCGCGCGCAACTGGCCGGAGACGCGGTATTCGTCCACGGTGTCGCCGTTGTCCATGGTGCGGTGGGTCACGTCCGCGCCGCGCACGTCCACCGGCGGGCCGTCGGGGCCGATCCCGGTCGAGGCGCAGCCCGCCAGCAGCAACAGCGGAACCAGCATCAGAGCTTTCATCGCAGCATTCTCCACAGCCGAAGTCGTCGCCGCCGATTATGCGCCGCGCGGCCGCGGTCGGCGCGCGAAGGTGTGTTGTGAGAAACCCGGCCAGTCCCCGTCCTGATGGCAGGGCGCAGCAGTTCCCGGACTCCGCGGGTCGCTGCGCGCCGGACCCTCACCCCAACCCTGTCCCGATGGGAGAGGGGCTAACGCTGTTCCTTCTCCCTGCGGGACCACGGCCCCCTTTTCGGGGGGAAGGTGCTCCGCGGGGGCGGATGAGGGGACGGGCGTAGCCTCGTGCACCCCAAACTCCGCGCGTCGCTTCCGCGCCGGATCCTCACCCCAACCCCTCTCCCGGCGGGAGAGGGGCTCAGGCTCGCCCTTGTTCGGGCAAGCACCCAGTTCCCGGGTCGCCAACCCACCCGGCGTAGAATCGGCGGATGAGCCGATTAGTCCTGATCGACGGGTCCAGTTACCTGTATCGCGCGTTCCACGCGCTTCCTCCGCTGACCAATCCGGCCGGCGAACCCACCGGCGCGCTGTTCGGCGTGGTCAACATGCTGCGCGCCACGCTGAAGGAGCGCCCCGAGTACGTCGCCTTCGTGGTCGACGCGCCGGGCAAGACCTTCCGCGACGACCTGTACCCGCAGTACAAGGCCAACCGCCCGCCGATGCCCGACGAGCTGCGCGCGCAGGTCGAGCCGATGTGCCAGATCGTGCACGCGCTGGGCATCACCATCCTGCGCGAGAGCGGGGTGGAGGCCGACGACGTGATCGGCACTCTGGCCCTGCAAGGCGCCGCCGATGGCCTCGACGTGACCATCTCCACCGGCGACAAGGACTTCGCCCAACTGGTGCGGCCGGGCGTGCAGCTGGTCAACACCATGAGCGGCAGCCGCATGGATTCGGATGCGGCGGTGATGGAGAAGTTCGGCGTGTGGCCGCACCAGATCGTCGACCTGCTGGCGCTGATGGGCGATGCCATCGACAACGTGCCGGGCGTGGACAAGTGCGGCCCCAAGACCGCGGCCAAGTGGCTGGCCGAGTACGGCTCGCTGGACGGGGTGATCGCCCATGCCGACAGCATCAAGGGCAAGATCGGCGAGAACCTGCGCGCGGCGCTGGGGCGCCTGCCGCTGAACCGCGACCTGGTCACCATCAAGACCGACGTGGCGCTGCACGGCGGGCCGCGCACGCTGGGCCTGCGCGAGCAGGAGCCGGAGCAACTGCGCGGCCTGTACCAGCGCTACGGCTTCACCCAGGCGCTGCGCGACCTGGACGGCGGCGTGGCCGGCCCGGCCGGCGCCGCCGAGGTCACGCCCAGCCTGCGCGGCACCGCCGCCGGCTACGCCCGTGCCGCCGCGCCGGCCGACGCCACGCTGGACCCGGCGCTGGCGGCGAAGGGCGCCTACGCCGCGATCATGACCCCGGAGCAGTTCGAGGAGTTGCTCGCGCGCCTGCGCGCCGCCGACGGCTTCGCCTTCGACACCGAGACCGACGCGCTGGACGCGATGCGCGCCAACCTGGTCGGACTCAGTTTCGCCACCGAGCCGGGCCGCGCCGACTACCTGCCGCTGGGCCACGACTACCCCGGCGCGCCGGTGCAACTGAACAAGGAACTGGCGCTGGCGGCGCTGAAGCCGCTGCTGGAAGACTCGGCCAAGGCCAAGGTCGGCCAGCACGGCAAGTACGACCTGCACGTGCTGCGCCGCCACGGCGTGGACGTGCGCGGCTACGCCGACGACACCATGCTGGAGAGCTTCGTGCTCAATTCCACCGCCAGCCGCCACGACATGGACTCGCTGGCGCGGCGCTACCTGGGCTACGACACGGTCAAGTACGAGGACGTGGCCGGCAAGGGCGCCAAGCAGATCGCGTTCTCGCAGGTGGCCATCGACGACGCCACCGGCTACGCCGCCGAGGACGCCGACATCACCCTGCGCCTGCACCGCGCGCTGTCCGCGCAATTGGACGCCGAACCGGCGCTGGCGCGGGTCTACCGCGAGATCGAGATGCCGCTGGTGCCGGTGCTGGCGCGGATCGAGGCCAACGGCGTCAGCGTGGACATGGCCGAACTGCGCAAGCAGAGCCAGGACCTGAGCCAGCGCATGCTGGCCGCGCAGCAGAAGGCCACCGCGCTGGCCGGGCGCAGCTTCAACCTGGACTCGCCCAAGCAGTTGCAGGCGGTGCTGTTCGACGAACTGAAGCTGCCGGCGCTGCTGAAGACCCCCAAGGGCCAGCCCAGCACCAACGAGGAAGCGCTGGAGGCGATCGCCGAGCAGCACGAGCTGCCGCGGGTGATCCTGGAGTACCGCGGCCTGGCCAAGCTGCGCAGCACCTATACCGACAAGCTGCCGGAGATGATCAATCCCGACACCGGCCGCGTGCACACCAGCTACCACCAGGCCGGCGCCGCCACCGGGCGGCTGTCCTCGGCCGATCCGAACCTGCAGAACATCCCGATCCGCACCGACGACGGCCGCCGCATCCGCCGCGCCTTCGTCGCCCCGCCCGGGCGCAAGCTGATCGCCTGCGACTACTCGCAGATCGAGCTGCGGATCATGGCCCACCTGTCCGAGGACGCGGGCCTGCTGCGCGCCTTCGGCGCCGGCGTGGACGTGCACCGCGCCACCGCCGCCGAGGTGTTCGGGCGCGCGCTGGAGGAGGTCACCGCGAACGAACGCCGCGCGGCCAAGGCGATCAATTTCGGCCTGATGTACGGCATGAGCGCGTTCGGCCTGGCCCGCAACCTGGGCATCGGCCGCGGCGAGGCCCAGGACTACGTGGCGCTGTACTTCAGCCGCTACCCCGGGGTGCGCGACTTCATGGAGCGCATGCGCGAGCAGGCGCGCACCCAGGGCTACGTGGAGACCCTGTTCGGCCGCCGCCTGTACCTGAACGACATCAACGCCAAGCAGCAGGGCCTGCGCGCCGGCGCCGAGCGCGCCGCGATCAACGCGCCGATGCAGGGCACCGCCGCGGACATCATCAAGCGCGCCATGGTCACCGTGGACGCCTGGCTGGAGCAGCACCGCGCGCGCGCGCTGATGATCCTGCAGGTGCACGACGAACTGGTGTTCGAGGCCGATGCCGACTTCGTCGACACGCTGCTGCCGGAAGTGACCCGGCTGATGGCCGGCGCCGCCGAGCTGAAGGTGCCGCTGGTGGTGGACAGCGGCGTCGGCGACAACTGGGACGAGGCGCACTAGGTTCCGGGAATCGGGAGTCGGAAATCGGGAATCGGGTCCGGGTCAGGGATGGCAGGCGAGAGATGGGCTTAGTCCAGCCTCTTCGCCGCGTTGCCGGTGAACCCCCGCGGAGCTTGCCGATCACGGCGGGGTGCACGCGGGCCATCCGCGATGACCAGCGGCGGCATGGATGCGCTGCGGTGCACAACTGAATGTCTTCATGCGCAGCGACGGAGGGCTTTTTGCGGGAGTCGGCGTTATCGCTGCCGTGGCGCCGCCATTCCGTTTTCGGTTTCCATCGCCGCCGTCCGCACCTTGCTGGCGGCAGGGCTGGAGCATGGGTGCACCAAATGCGCGACAGCGCACGATTCCGTGATCCACGACGCGTCCCGCGTCGATCGCCGCGCGTTTCCTGCGCACGGATTCGCCCTATAAAACGCAGTTGTTTTTGGAACCTTGCGTTGCATTGAATTTCGCGAATGAATCGGTCCTTAATCCGACAAATTTTTAACTAAAATCTTCACGAACGAGCAAGGTGCAAAGTGTTTTTATATCCCTCGACAGGCGCAATACCTGTCGCGGATCTCCTCCCATCCCCTGGAGCAGATCTAGGAACGGCGACTCCTCCCCAAGTCTCCGTTCCCTGGCCCCGCCGACCTCCCCCTGGTCCGCGGGGCTTTTTATTTCCCGCGAAAAAATCCACTGTAGCGCCGCTGCCGCCGGAACCGCCCGTCGCGGCTCCCAATCTCCTTGCGAGGCGCGCGATGCCCGATCTTTTTCGTCTGTCGATGCCATGGTGGGAGTTCGTCTTCCGCGCGGTGGTGGTGTATGTGGCGGTGCTGACCATGGTGCGGGTCTCGGGCAAGCGTGCGATGGGGCAACTGACACCGTTCGACATGCTGCTGATCGTGCTGCTCGGCAACGCGGTGCAGAACGCCCTGCTCGGCCAGGACACCTCACTCGGCGGCGGCCTGTTGCTGGCGGCGACGCTGATCAGCCTGAACTTCGCGGTCGGCCTGATCACCTCGCGCAGCGCGCGCGCCGAGCGGCTGATCGAAGGCGAGCCGGTGGTGCTGGCGCGCGATGGCCACGTGTTCCGCCAGGTCCTGCGCCGCGAACTGGTCAGCAACGCCGATTTCGAGGCGGCGATGCGCCAGCAGGGCTGCCTGCAACTGGACGAGGTCAAGCTGGCGCTGCTGGAGACCAACGGCCACATCACCATCCTCAGCAGCAAGGGCGGCTGAGCGCGCCACGGCGGCCCCTGTAGGAGCGGCTTCAGCCGCGACCGAGGCGTTCCCGGCAAGGCCCGGTCGCGGCTGAAGCCGCTCCTACAGGGAGCGGGGGCGCCCTATCGCGACTCCGTCGGCCGTTCGAGCTGGTACAGCGCGTCGTCCAGCGCGTCCAACTGGGCGGCGAGCAGCGCGCGTGCGTCCTGCAGGCCGCGGTTGTAGAAGTGCGCGCCGATGCGCTCGGCGACGAAATCGAGCAGGAACCCGGCCTCGAAGCCGCCGATGTCGTGCTGCAGTTCCTCGCGCACGTAGGCCTGCAACTGTTCGGCGATGCGGGCCTTGTCGTCGCGGCCGAGCACGCTCGACGGCGGCGGCGTGCGCCGTGGCGCGCTCATGCCAGCCAATCGCGCGGCACCAGGTACTCGGCCAGGCGCGCCTCGGCGCTGTCCGGCTCGGGCTGGAAGCCGTATTCCCAGCGCACCCGCGGCGGCAGGCTCATCAGGATGCTCTCGCTGCGGCCGCCGCTCTGCAGGCCGAACAGGGTGCCGCGGTCGTAGACCAGGTTGAACTCGACGTAGCGCCCGCGCCGGTACAGTTGGAACTCGCGCTCGCGCTCGCCCCAGGGCAGCGCGCGACGGCGCTCGACGATCGGCAGGTAGGCGTCCAGGAAGCCATCGCCGACCGTGCGCTGGTAGGCGAAGTCGCGCTCGAAGTCGACGTGCAGGTCGTCGAAGAACAGCCCGCCCACGCCGCGCGTCTCGTTGCGGTGCTTGAGGAAGAAGTACTCGTCGCACCAGCGCTTGTGCGTGGCATAGCGGTCGGCGCCGAACGGCGCGCACAGCGCCTGCGCGGTGCGGTGCCAGTGCTGCACGTCCTCGTCGAACGGGTAGTACGGGGTCAGGTCGAAGCCGCCGCCGAACCACCAGGCCACGGTCTGGCCGTCGCGCTCGGCGCGGAAGAAGCGCACGTTGGCATGGGTGGTGGGCAGGTAGGGGCTGTGCGGGTGGAACACGAGCGAGACGCCGGTGGCGCGCCACGAGGCCCCGGCCAGTTCCGGACGGTTGGCGCTGGCCGAGGGCGGCAGGCGGGTGCCGGACACGTCGGAGAAGCCGATCCCGGCCTGCTCGAACACCGCGCCGTCGCGCAGGATGCGGGTGCGCCCGCCGCCGCCTTCCGCCCGCTCCCACAGATCCTCGGCGAAGCGGGCGCGGCCGTCGGCGGCCTCGATGGCGGCGCAGATGCGGTCCTGCAGGCCGGTCAGATAGTCGCGTACGCGGTCGAAGTCGGTCATGGGCGGCAGCATCGCAGTCGGGTAGTTGGGGGAGTCGCCCTCTACGCTGGGCACGAGGCGGCGAGGGCGCCCCACATTATTGCGTGGCGGCGCCATGGCCGGTTAACGCGCGTGGGATCGCCAGGTTGCCGGGCGCGGCGTCCGCTGGCCCGTGGCGCTTCGCCCTTCCCTCGTGCGCCCCTTCGCGATGCCTCCTCCCGAAAAGGACCGCGGTCCCGCGGGGAGAAGGACGCTGCTGTCAGGCGATGTCGCGAGCGCCTTGGCGCCGCGGCCGGCCGATGTGCGCCGCTACCGCTGCGCGGTGTTGCAGCTGTCGCCGAGATTGCCGAAGAACATCACGAAGCGGTGCGCGCGATCCAGGCCGAGCAGCCGGTCCGTGCCGAGCGGACGCAGCTGCCATTGCGGTCCATCCTGCTGGCGCAGCGTGATCTGCCCGTTCTCCAGGCGCGCTTGCATGACGTGGCCCTCGTCGTCGTTCACGCTGCCGTCGTCGTGGAAGCGCAGGCTGAGCGATCTGCCGATCGGGGCGACGAAGCAGCCTGAGGGCAGCCGCGTGGCCGGCGGCGACTGCAGCAGCGCCGCGTCCATGTCGTTCAATGCCGTGGTGTGGCCGCAGGCCACCGGATCGGACAGGGAGCAGGCCTGTTCCAGCAGCGCCTTCGCCCGCAGGAACTGGCCCTCGTCCCACTGCCGTTCTGCCGCCGCAGTGCAGATCCGTGGCGATGCGCTGCGTTGGCAAACGGCTTCGGGCTGCAGTGCCGCGCTGGCCTGGGCGGGCGCGGCAGTCGCAGCCGCCGCGGGATCGAGCAGCGCACGGCAGGCGAACGGCAGCTGCGGCCCGCATAGCGCCATGGCCTGCGCACGGTCGCCTTGTGCCAGCCGCTGCGCACAGGCCGGCAGGTCCGCGCGGCACTGCGCGATCGCCGCGGGCGGCGCCGGCGCCGGCGTCGCGCAGGGCTTGCTTTCGCCGACGCGGTAGACGGTGCCGTTCGGCGCGCGGATCTCGGTCGCGTCCGCCGACAGCGTGTAGCGTTCGCCGCTGCCGCTGTCCAGGTCGTACAGAAGCAGGGCGTCGCCTTCGCGCACCAGATGGAAGCGCGAAGGCGTGTTCTGTTCGGGTTCCAGCCACGCGCTGTCGGCGCTTTCCAGGTACAGCGCGTTGTCCGCAGCGTCTGTGTACATGCCGCAGACGGGAGCGGACGGCGCGGCGTCGGCGCAGGCGGCGATGCCGAGCCAGGCCAGCGCGAACAGGGCGACGGCCGGGAAGCGGCGGCTAGGGCAATGCGAGGTCATCGAACATCCTTTTCGGAGCCGGCGCGATACCGGCGGTGGGCGGATCAGGTGCGGAACTCGGCGCGGACCGCCGGCCGGCACAGCAGGTAGACGATCCAGCCGTGCAACGCGACGAAGACCACGCAGGTCACCGCCGCGATGAGCATGGCGGTGATGCGCCCGGTGCGCAGTTCGGCCTGCAGTTCCGATGCATCGACGCCCTGCGGCAGCCATGCCTGCAAGGCATCGAATAGTTCCCACAGCAGCGGCAGGCTGACGAAGTTGGCCAGCGCGGTGAGCACCAGGAAGGCGACGAACGCCAGCCGCGCCCACTCGCGCCGGCGCAGCAGCGCCCAGGACGCGGCGCAGAAGCCCAGCGCGAGCACGACCTGCAGCCACGACAGGGCCAGCAGATGGTGGCCGAGCCATTGCAGCAATGGCGGCAGCCGCAGTTCGGTCGGCAGGAAGACGCTCGCGTCGGTCGGCAGCGGCATCAGCGGCAGCGCCGTCACCAGCAGCGCCTGCGCCACCGCGTAGAGCACCCATAGCACGCCCAGCAGCAGCGACAGCTGCGCCATCGAATCGAGCATCGGGTTGCGCGCTACGGGCAGGGGCGGGGGCGGCATCGGCGGTCCTTCGGTCGGAGGCGGCAGCGGCGGCGCGCCACGTGCGGCAAGCATAGACGGCGCTTGCGGTCGGGACATCGCGGCCTGGCCGCGACCGCCGCTGGAGCGCCCATCGCCGCGGTCGCCGGTCGCCGCCAGCCGCCGCCGCGGCGGGCGGCGCGGCTTACTTCACCTGTTCCTCGAACAGCTTCAGGATCCGCTTGTACTCGTCCAGCCACGAGTCGGCGCGGGTGAAGCCATGCCGTTCCAGCGGGTACGGGGCGATCTCCCAGTTGTCCTTGTGCAGCTCGATCAGCTTCTGGGTCATGCTGACCGAATCGCGGAAGAACACGTTGTCGTCGACCATGCCGTGGGCGATCAGCAGGTGGTCGCGCAGGCCGGCGGCGTACTCGATCGGCGAGGAGGTGCGGTAGGCCTCCGGGTCCAGCTCCGGGGTGTTGAGGATGTTGGCGGTGTACTCGTGGTTGTACTGGCTCCAGTCGCCGACCGGGCGCAGCGCGGCGCCGGCCTTGAACGTGCCGGGGCTGCGGAACAGCGCCATGTAGGTCATGAAGCCGCCGTAGGAGCCGCCGTAGATGCCGGCGCGGTCGCGGTCGCCCTGTTTGTCGGCGACCAGCCAGTCCAGGCCGTCCAGGTAGTCCTCCAGCTCCGGATGGCCCATGTTGCGGTAGATCGCGGTGCGCCAGTCGCGGCCGTAGCCGGCGCTGGCGCGGTAGTCCAGGTCCAGCACCACGTAGCCCTTCTGCACCAGCAGGTTGTGGAACATCTGCTCGCGGAAGTACGGGGTGTAGCGCGCCGACACGTTCTGCAGGTAGCCGGCGCCGTGCACGAACATCACGATCGGGTAGCGCTTGCCGGGCTCGGGATGCTGCGGGCCGTAGTACTTGCCCCAGACCGCGCCGGCACCGTGCTTGGACGGCACCTGCACGTACTGCGGCTGGATCCAGTCGCGCGCCTTGAACGCGGCGCTGCGCGTATCGGTGAGCACGCGCGCGGCGCCGCCGGCGACCGGCACCAGCGCCAGCTGCGGCGGCAGGTAGCTGCCGGAATAGCGCACCAGCAGTTGTCGGCCGTCCGGCGACAGCGCGAAATCCTCCACGCCATCCAGCGCCGTCAGTTCGCTGACGCGGTTATCGCGCAGGTCGAGCTTGCACACCTCGTAGTCGCCCGGCCACTTGCGGTTGCACAGGAACAGGAAACCCTGGCCGTCGGCGGCGACCAGCGGCGCGGAGACCTCCCACTTGCCGGAGGTGCGCTGCCGCGGCGCCTCGTCGCCGCGCTGGGTGTACAGATGCGAATAGCCGGACTGCTCGGACAGCAGCCACAGCGTCTGGTTGTCCGGCAGCCAGCCGAAGTCGTTGAAGCTCCAGCCGATCCAGGCCGCATCGGTGAGGCGGTGGCGGTTGCGCAGCGTGGCCTTGTCCAGGTCGACGCTGGCGATCCAGCGGTCCTTGTTGTCGACCGCGCGCAGCAGCACCGCGGCATTGCGGCCGTCCTCGCTCCAGTGGATGGCCGGACCGGTGCCGTCGCCGTCGGTTTCCACGCGCACCGCGCGCGGGCCCTTCAGCGGCTCCTGCTTGGCGGCCTTGCGCAGCGCCGCCAGCGGATCGACGTCGATCCCCGGCAGGGCGGCGAGGTCGAGCTTGCGCGCGCTGCCGGCGGCCACGTCGACCAGCCACAGGGTCTGCGCCAGCGGCGGGTTGCGGCCGACGCGGGTGCGGGTCTCCTGGAATTCCTCGTAGCCCGATTCGGTCACGTACTTGGGCATCTTGCCGTCGCGGCCTTCGTCGGCGCCCTTGGCGTGGGTCACCACCAGCAGGTGGCGGCCATCCGGCGACAGCGCGCTGTCGTCGATCGCCACGTCCTCGCCCAGGTACACCGGTGCCGGCGCGCGGCTGCCGTCGGCGCGGCGCCAGGCCTGCTCCTGCTGCCGCGCCAGCTCGCGCTGCGCGCGGTCGCGGGCCAGGGTCTCCAGGGTGCGCAACTGTTGCTCGCGTAGCGCATCGGGCTTGGGCGCGGCGTCGGGATCGCGCTCGGCCTTGACCACGGCGGCCTGCTGCGTGCCGCCGCCGGCGCTCCAGCGGTACCAGTCGTTGCCCACGCGCCACAGCGCGCCGCCATCGGTGGTGAACTGCGGGCGCGCGGCGGCGTCGTTGCTGCGGGTCAACTGGGTCAATGCGCCGCTGCGCAGGTCGCGCAGGAACACGTCGCCGTTGCGCACGAACAGCATGCGCTGGCGGCGGGCGTCGTAGACCGGGTTGGCCGCGTCCAGGCTGCTGCGCTGGGTGTCTTCCACGCGCTGCGCGGCGGCGCCGTCCAGGCCCTGGCGGTAGGTGTCGCGCACCGGGCTGCCGGCGCGCTTGAGCTGGTACTGCACCTGCTTGCCGTCCCAGGCCCACCACGCCTCCTCCACCGGCGGCCCGATCCAGTCCGGATCGGCCATCGCCTGTTCGATGGTCAGCGGAGCGGCGGCGTCCTGCGCGGCGGCCAGCGGCGCCAGGCAGGACAGGGACAGCAGGACGAGACACAGGGGAACGCGGCGCATCTGGATTCCGGGCGAACGGGAAGCGGCGAGGGTAGCAGCCGCGAGGGCGCGGCGACTGCGCCGTTGGTCATGGGGCGGCCGGGATTGGGAATTCGGGATTGGGGATTCGCAGCGGATTTTCGCCTTTGCCAATCCCGAATCTCGAATCCCCAATCCCAGCCTGCGACAACCCGTCACACGCAATTGCGCGCCGCAACGCTAACAATATCGCCAGTCACGGTTTCACGAGCGAACGTCGATGGACGCAGTGCTGCTCTCGCGCATCCAGTTCGGATTCGTCATCAGTTTCCACGTGTTGTTTCCGGCCTTCACCATCGGCCTGTCGAGCTGGCTGGCGTTCCTGGAGTGGCGCTGGCTGCGCACCCGCGACACGCTGTGGCGCGACCTGTACTTCTTCTGGCTGAAGATCTTCGCCGTGTCCTTCGGCATGGGCGTGGTCAGCGGCATCGTGATGAGTTTCCAGTTCGGCACCAACTGGTCGGTGCTCAGCGAGCGCGCCGGCAACATCCTCGGGCCGCTGCTCAGCTACGAGGTGTTGACCGCGTTCTTCCTGGAAGCCTCGTTCCTGGGGGTGATGCTGTTCGGCTGGCGCAAGGTGCCGGAGAAACTGCATTTCCTCTCCACCTGCCTGGTCGCGATCGGCACGCTGATCTCCACGTTCTGGATCCTGTCGGCCAACAGCTGGCTGCACACGCCGGCCGGCTACGCGATCGTCGATGGCGTGTTTCAGCCGGCGCGCTGGCGCGAGGTGATCTTCAATCCCTCCTTCCCGTACCGGCTGGCGCACATGGTGCTGGCCGCGTTCATCACCACCTGTTTCGTGATCGGCGGGGTCAGCGGCTGGTATCTGCGCCGCGGCGTGCACGTGGAGCTGGCCGGGCGGATGCTGAAGCTGGCGGTGGCGTTCGCCGCCATCGCCGTGCCGCTGCAGATCGCCGCCGGCGACGCGCATGGCTTGAACACGCTCGAACACCAGCCGATCAAGGTGGCGGCGATGGAGGCGCACTGGCATGACGAAGCCCCGGGCGCCGGCGTGCCGCTGGTGCTGTTCGCGGTGCCCAACGAGCAAGCCGAGCGCAACGACTACGAGGTCAAGATCCCGCGCGTGGGCAGCCTGATCCTGACGCATACCCTGGACGGCGAGATCGCGCCGCTGACCTCGGTGCCCGCCGACGAACGGCCGCCGGTGAAGCCGGTGTTCTACGCGTTCCGGATCATGGTCGGGCTGGGCATGGCGATGCTGCTGCTGGCGGCCGTGTCGCTGTGGTTCTGGTGGCGCGGCACGCTGCTGCGGCGCCGCTGGCTGCACCTGGCCTGGAACGCGATGCTGCCGGCCGGGTTCGTGGCGCTGCTGGCCGGTTGGTTCGTCACCGAGATCGGGCGCCAGCCGTACGTGATCTATGGTCTGCTGCGCACCGACGAAGCGGCCAGCGCGGTCAGCCCGGCGATGGTGTGGGTGTCGCTGAGCGTGTACGTGGTCGCCTACGCGTTCGTGTTCGGCTTCGGCGGCTGGTACATCCTCAAGATGCTGCGCAAGGGACCGCTGCCGCACGAGCCGGAGCCGCAGTTGCACGATGGCGAGAAGACCCCGGCGCGGCCGATCTCGGCGGCCGACGACGACCTCGAGGAGACGCGCTGATGGACATGGCGACCGTACTGCCGGTGATCTGGTTCGGGGTGATCGGATTCGGCGTGCTGATGTACGTGCTGCTGGACGGCTTCGTGCTCGGCCTGGGCATCCTGGCCCCGTTCGCCGAGGACGAGGACCAGCTCGACCTGATGATGAACACCGCCGCGCCGATCTGGGACGGCAACGAGACCTGGCTGGTGCTCGGCGGTGCCGGCCTGCTGGCGGCGTTTCCCAAGGCGTACGCGGTGGTGCTGTCGGCGCTGTACCTGCCGGTGCTGCTGATGCTGATCGCGCTGGTGTTCCGCGGCGTGGCGTTCGAGTTCCGCTTCAAGGCGCACCGTTCCAAGTCTCTGTGGGGCTGGGCGTTCGCGGCCGGCTCGCTGTGCGCGGCGTTCTGGCAGGGCGTGATCCTCGGCGCGCTGGTCGAAGGCATGCCGCTGCAGGACGGCAAGTACCTGGGCGGCGTGCTCGGCTGGTTCAGCCCGTTCTCGATGCTGACCGGCGCGGCGGTGGTGTTCGGCTACGCGCTGCTCGGCGGCAGTTGGCTGATCCTGAAGACCGAGGGCGCGATGCAGCGCATCGCGCGTTCGCTGACCCGGCCGCTGGTGCTGGTGGTGGTGGTGTTCATGGGCCTGGTCAGCGCCTGGCTGCCGTTCCTGGACTCGCGGATCATGGCGCGCTGGTTCCACGACGGGAATTTCTGGTGGCTGTCGCCGGTGCCGCTGCTGGTGCTGCTCAACGCGTTCGCGCTGTGGCGCGCGACGATGGCGCAGGGCCGCGACGCGCGCCCGTTCGTGCTGACCCTGTGCTTCTTCGTGCTCGGCTTCTTCGGCCTGGTGCTGGGCATCTGGCCGAACATCGTGCCGCCCGGGCTGAGCATCTGGGACGCGGCCTCGCCGCCGTCCTCGCAGGGCTTCGTGCTGGCCGGGCTGGCGGTGCTGCTGCCGGTGATCCTGGGCTATACCGCGTGGTCGTACCGGGTGTTCCGCGGCAAGATCACCGCCGACAGCGGCTACCACCACTGACCCCGCGCGGCGCCCGGCCGCGGCGCCGCGCGCGCCGCCGCCGGCGCGCGCGGCTTGCCAGCGGCGGTGGCGGCGGCCAAGCTAGGCGCTCCCGCCGTTCGCCGCGGGCCAGCCGCCCGCCGAGCCGTCGCCACGCATGTCCGCCGTTCCCGATTCCGTTTCCGACCCTGTTTCCGCACCGCGCCTGCATCCGCTCGCGGTCGGCGCGCCGCAGCGCGCGCTGGCCTTCGCCGGCGGCCGGCACATCGATCTGGCCACCTTCCTGGGCCACGTGCGCGGCCTGGCCGCGGCGCTGCCGGCGGGCCGCTATGCGCTGAACCTGTGCGAGGACCGCTACCGCTTCATGGTCGCGTTCTGCGCGGTGGCGCTGCGCGGGCAGACCTCGCTGCTGCCCTCCTCGCGCGCGCCGGCGGTGGTCGCCGAGGTGCAGCGCAGCCATGCCGACAGCTACTGCCTGGGCGACCTGGCGCTGGCCGAGCCGCCGCCGCAGTACTGGCAGTTGCCCGAGCCGCTGCCGAGCCTGGACGGCGACATGCCGCAGCTGGCCGCCGATGCGCTGGTCGCGATCGGCTTCACCTCCGGCAGCACCGGCGCGCCCAAGCCCAATCCCAAGACCTGGGGCAGCTTCCTGACCAGCACCCGCCAGGACCTGCTGGCGCTGGCCGGGCTGTGGCCGGCCGAGGCCGTGCCGCAGGTGGTGGCGACGGTGCCGCCGCAGCACATGTACGGCATGGAGCTGTCGGTGCTGCTGCCGCTGGTCACGCCGCTGGCGGTGCATGCCGGGCGCCCGTTCTTCCCCGAGGACGTGGCGTGCGCGCTGGCGCAGGTGCCGGCGCCGCGGCTGCTGGTGACCACGCCGGTGCACCTGCGCGCGCTGGTCGAATCGGGCGTCGCGCTGCCGCCGCTGGCCGGGATCGTCTCGGCCACCGCGCCGCTGGCGCAGGAACTGGCCGCGGCGGCCGAGGCGCGCTTCGGCGGCGAGGTGCGCGAGATGTTCGGCTCCACCGAAACCTGCGTGTTCGCCAGCCGTCGCACCGCCTGCGAGCTGCCGTGGACGCCGTTGCCCGGCGTGCGCGTGGCGCCGCAGCCGGACGGCACCCTGGTGCACGCGCCGCACCTGGCGCAGCCGGTGTTGCTGGCCGACCTGATGGAAGTGGACGCCGACGGCCGCTTCCAGGTGCGCGGGCGCCAGGCCGACCTGCTGGAAATCGCCGGCAAGCGCGCGTCGCTGGCCGACCTGACCCGGCGCCTGCTGGCGCTGCCGGGCGTGGTCGATGGCGCGATCCTGCAACTGGACCCGGAGCCGGGCCAGGCGGTGGGCCGCATCGCCGCGGTGGTGGTGGCGCCGGGCCTGGACGACGCGGCGATCCTGGCCGCGCTGCGCCGCGAACTGGATCCGGTGTTCCTGCCGCGCCGGCTGCGCAAGCTCGACGCGCTGCCGCGCAACGAGACCGGCAAGCTGCCGCGCGATCGGTTGCTGGCGTTGTTGGCGGGCCCTTGAGCCAGCGTGTTCCGGCGTTGTCCAACTCCGGAAGCGAAGGTCGGCCTCACTCCGACAAGCGTCTCGACACTTCCGCCACGAGGCGCTCCACGTCCACCGGCACGCGCGTATCCACCGCGACCACCGACCCGAGCCCCACGGGACCGTCGTATTCCGCAAGCATGTCCGGCGGCAGTTCCTTCAAGGGATGCGCGGCGTGGTGTGCGCTTGCCGCTGCGCGATCCCGAAAACGTCGGGCGGTTTCCTCGCGGCCGCAGTCGCAGTGGACCTCGACGATGACCGCCTCCAGGCCGGCCAGTTTGTCGCGTTCGTAGGCGCTGCGCGGCCGGAAATTGGCCTCCAGCACCGCGTGCGGCGTATGGCGGGCCAGCGACCAGAGGACTTCCATCGCCGCGCCGCCAATGCGGCGCGAGGCGTCCAGATCGCCGGAGCGATCGCCGAGGCGGTCGGTGAGCGTTTCCTTGATGACATCCTTGCAGAACAGCGGAAAGCCGAGCCGTCTGGCGAGCGGTATCGCCAACGTGGTCTTCCCTGCGCCAGGCGCGCCGGAAACGATCACGATCTGGCGGCGAATGTCGGACATGGACGGCTGGCGCATGGACTTGCGGCGGATCCCTCGGCGGCCGCGCCGCTACTTGGGATCCGGGTGCGCGCAGAGGTAATCGGCGAAGCGCGAGATCAGTTGCGCCTTGCGCATGGCCTCCAGCGTCGCGATCGCCGGGCAGGTCACGCCGTTCTCGTTCGCGCAGCGCGTGTCGGCGGTGTTGGCCGCGTCCAGGCGCGCGCGTTCCTGCGCCGAGAGCGCATCCTCGAAGCCCTCCTGCGCATAGTCGAGGTCGGCGGGCGAGATCGCGCGGACGCCGCGCGCCGGGCACGCCGCATCGGTGCGCTGTGCCAGGTCCTCGAACGCCTCGCCGATCATCCGTTGCGGCCCGGCCGACGCCGACGCGGCCAACAGGAACGCCAGGAACAGCATGGGTGTCTCCACGAGCGCGGTGATGCGCGCACGCTAGCACGGACACGGGCGGCGATCGCGCCTCGGCGAGGGCGCCGCGCGTGGCGGCACGCCACCGCGATAGCGCGGGTTCAGCCGTGCACGCCGTCGATCTCCACCGCCAGTTCGTCGCGGCAGATCACCGCGTGCAGCAGCAGGCGCGGCACGCGGTCGCCGAAGCGGGCATCGAGCGCGGCGGCGACCAGCGGCAGGTCGGCCGCCTCGCGCACGTAGACCTTCAGCCGGGTGCCGTCGCCGAACCGCGTCGGCAGGTCCGGCGCATGCGCGCGGGCGGCGGCCAGCAGCGCGTCGAAGTTGGCGAAGGTCTCCTCCAGCTGCGCCAGCAACTGGCCGCTGTGCATGGAGGCGTGGCCGACCACGCTGGCGGTGCCGGACAGCAGCAGCGGCATGTCGCTGCCGGCCGGCGGCAGCATGGCGCGGGCGAAGCTCGGCGACTGCGGGCCGTACTGGCGCGGGTAGCGGTAGGCGCTGACCTGGCGCGGGTTCTCCAGCGGGGTGCCGGCCTGCGCGGCGGCCAGCCAGTAGATCTGGATCACCCGCGCGTCGTCGCAGCGGCCCACCGCGGTGGCGGCCGGGAGCTGGCTGGTGTCGAAATCGCCCAGCCCGCGCGCGCGGCCGACGCAGAACTGGCGGTAGCGTTCGCGGTCGCCGCTGCCCAGGGTGATCGCGTCCAGGTAGTTCCAGATGCGCAGCAGGCGCGGCGTGGCGCTGCCGGCGACGAAGGCGGTGATCTGCGCATAGGCCAGCGCCGAGGCTTCCTCGATGTCCAGCGCCTGTTCGTCGATCTCGATCACGCCGAACTGCAGGCGGCCGTCGCTGGCCCAGGCGATGTCGCCGTCGCGGCCGCTGCGCACCGGCGCGTCGGTGCGCCAGATCTCGAGCACGCGCGGGCCGTGCGGTTGCAGCGGCACGCGCAGGTAGCGCGGATCGTCGTGGCGCGGGGCGTCGTTGCCGAACCCGAACACCGCCAGCACCCGTTCGTCGCGCAGCAGGTCGCCCGGATCGGTCTCGGCGACGTAGTCCACCTGCAGCTGCGGATGCCGCTGGTCGTGGGACGGGAACTGCGGGTGCGGCCGGCTCATCGTGTGTCTCCGTGCAAGGTGTCGCCCTGGAACTGTTCGCGGGCCTGGCGGCGGCGGTGGCGCCAGGCGGCCCATGCGCGCGGCAGCATCGCCACCGCGGAGATGGCGTAGATGGCGCGGAACACGCGCAGCCGGCGCAGCACCGCGCGGTTGTCGAACACGTCGCCGGCCAGCATCGCCACCACCGCCGCTTCCACCTGCAGCACGTTGCGCGGATTGGCGAACAGTTCGCGCATGGTCGGCGAGGTGAAGCGGTAGATGAACCACTTGAACTCGTCCAGGCCGCGTCGCAGGTGCTTCTCCAGGCCGCGCTGCAGCCGCGCCTCGCGCGCCGGATCGCGCAGCGCCGCGTCCACCATCGCCGCGCCGCGCTCGGCGCTGTGCATGGCCAGGTACACGCCGGAGGAGAACATCGGGTCGACGAAGGCGTAGGCGTCGCCGAGCATCAGCCAGCGCGGTCCGCTCATGCGCGTGCATTCGTAGGCGTAGTTGCCGGTGGCGTGCACCGGCGCCACGCGCTGCGCGCCGGCCATGCGCGCGGTGACGTCCGGGTTCAGCGCCAGGGTGCGCATCAGGAACGTTTCGCTGTCGCAGCCCTGGCGGGTCTTCATGTACTCCGGGTAGCACACCGCGCCGACGCTCATCACGTCGTCGGGCAGCGGGATCAGCCACATCCAGCCGTGCGGATGGCGGTAGATGCTGATGTTGCCGGCATCCTCGCCCGGGCGCCGGCTCACCCCGCGGAAATGGCTGAACAGCGCTGCCGACTGGTGCCGCGCGTTGGCGCGCTTGAGCTTGAGCTTGTTGCCGAGGAAGGTGTCGCGGCCGCTGGCATCGATCAGGTAGCGCGGGCGGAACGTGCGCACGCCGTCGGCGCCGCGCGCCTGCACCAGCGGGCTTTCCCCGTCCAGTTGCACCGCCTCGACCCTGACGCCTTCGTGCAGCTCGGCGCCGGCGGCGCGGGCGTGGGCGAACAGCACCCGGTCGAACTCGGCGCGCGGCACCTGGAAGGCGAAGTCGGACTGCGCGTCCAGCGCCTCGGCGAAGCGGAAGGTGTTGTAGCCGCCGGCATCGTTGGGGAAGTCGGCGCCGAGCTTGAGCACGCCGATCGCGCGCACCTGCTCGAGCACGCCCAGCCGCTGCAGGATCGGCATGTTCATCGGCAGCAGCGATTCGCCGATGTGGAAGCGCGGGTGGTGGTCCTTCTCCAGCAGGGTCACCTTCCAGCCCTTCTGCGCCAGCAGCGTCGCCGCGGCGCAACCGGCGGGACCGCCGCCGATCACCAGCACGTCGGGCGTTTCCGCCGCGGGCGCCGGCGGCATGCCGGGCGAGGGCGCATGGGCCGTGGCGGTGGCATTCATCCTGGAAAACCTTCGGTGGGCGTGTAAGACGGCTGCCATGATAGCTTGCCGGCCCGGGCCGGACAGTTGCGCCGCTGCCCGCGATGCACCATCGTGTCGCACCTGTCCTCACCGCCTGGAAGCCCCTGGATGTCTTCGCAAACCGCCGCCGAACGTGAACTGGCCGAGCTGCTGGTCGAGAGCCTGAACCTGGAAGACGTGCAGCCCGGCGACATCGATCCGGAGGCGCCGCTGTTCAACACCGGGCTGGGACTGGACTCGATCGACGCGCTGGAGCTGGCGCTGGCGATCAGCAAGCGCTATGGCTTCCAACTGCGCTCGGACAACGACGAGAACCGCCGCATCTTCGCCTCGCTGCGCGCGCTGTCGGCGCATGTCGAAGCCAACAAGACCAGCTGATCCGGCCGCCGCGGCGCCGTGGGCGCTGGCGCTGAGCGTTCTGCTGGCGCTGGCGTATTCGCCGCTGGCGCACTGGGCCAATGCCGCGCACCGTTCCGATCTGGCCGTCCTGGCCGGCGCGGCGCTGGTGCTGATGCTGCTGGTGGAGCCGATGGCGCGGCGGCGGCCGTGGGCCTGGGCGCTGGCGCTGCTGGCGCTGGCGGCGCTGCTGCCGCTGTGGGGCTCGCCGCACGCGCTGCTGTTGCTGGCCGCGCCGCCGGTGCTGTTCACCGCCTGGGTGGCCTGGTTCTTCGGCCGCAGCCTGCAGCGCGGGCGCACGCCGCTGATCTCGCGCATCGTCGAGGCGCTGTACCGCCAGGCCGGACTGCCGCTGACCCCCGCGCAGCTGCGCTACACGCGCCGGCTGACCCTGGCGTGGGCGCTGCTGCTGGCCGCCATGACCTTGCTGAACCTGTTGCTGGCGCTGTGCGCCGTGCCGAGCGGGGTGCTGGCGCAGCTGGGGCAGGCCTCGCCGCTGCCGATCGGCGACGCGCGCGCCTCGCTGATGGCCAATGTGCTGGGCTACGGGGTCATCGGCGGCTTCTTCGTCGGCGAGTACCTCCTGCGCGGGCGCTGGTTTCCGCAGCGTCCCTACCGTAATCTGCCGGACTTCCTGCATCAGTTGGCGCGGCTGGGGCCGGTTTTTTGGCGCGACCTGTTGCGCTGACGCGCGCATCGCGGGGGGCAGAGGGTTGTGCAGATCATCAAGGAAAAAATGAAGATGCCGCAGGCAGGGATGCCGTCGCGCATGGCCTGGGCCGTGTGGAACGCCGTGCAATTGCTGTTCACCCTGGCCTTCACCGCGGTGGGCATCGTCGTGGCGCTGGGGCTGCTGTTGCTGTCCGGGCCGCGCCTGCCGCTGCGCATGGGCGCGCGGGTATGGGCCCCGGTGCTGATGTTCGGCGCCGGCGCGCGGCTGGTGGTGGAAGGCCGGGAGCGGGTCGACTGGTCGCGCAACCACCTGTTCGTCAGCAATCACCAGTCGATCATCGACATCTGCGCGCTGTTCGCGGCGCTGCCGGTGCCGCTGCGCTTCCTGCTCAAGGACGAAATGCTGCAGGTGCCGTTCGTGAACTGGTATGCGCGCCATACCGGCATGCTGTTCCTGGACCGCGACAGCCGCCGCGCCGGGGCCATGGTGCGGCGCCAGGCCGCGGCGCTGCTGCGCCAGGGCCAGGACCTGTGCCTGTTCCCGGAGGGCACCCGCAGCCGCAGCGGCGAACTGGCCGAATTCAAGGCCGGGCTACTGCAGGCCGCTATCGATGCTGGCGTGGACGTGGTGCCGGTGGCGCTGGACGGGGCCGGCAAGGTGCTGCCCTCGAGCAGCCTGTTCCGGGTCCGGCCCGGGGTGATCCGGGTCCGCATCGGCGCGCCGATCCCCGTGCACGGCCCCGATGGCCCGCTGGACCGGCAACAGCTGACCCAGCGGGCGCATCACGCCGTCCGTGCCATGCTCGAACCCAGGATCTGAGTCGTACCCCTATGGATTTCGTCGTACCGCATGATCATCCCAGCCTGCCAGGGCACTTCCCGGGTCGCCCGGTGGTGCCCGGCGTGGTGGTGCTGGACCACGTCCTGCAGGCCGTGGAGGCCGCGCATGGCGCGCGGGGTCCGCTGCGCCTGCCGCAGGTGAAGTTCCTGCAGCCGCTGCGGCCCGGCCAGCCGGCGCGGGTGGAACTGGACGGGACGGCGCCGCGCTGGCGCTTCCGCGTGCGCCGCGGCGAGGAGCTGTTGGTGAGCGGCGAACTGGTCGCCGAGGCGGCGCCATGAGCGCCAGCTGGAAGCAGCGCCCGGAAGGCGGCGGCCGCTTCGCGCTGTGGCTGATCCGCAGCATCGCCTGCCACGGCGGGCGCACCGTCGGGCGCCTGCTGCTGTATCCCATCACCCTGTATTTCCTGCTGGTGCGCGGCCCGGAACGGCGCGACTCGCGCGACTACCTGGGCCGCGTGTTCGGCCGTCCGGCCACGCTGCTGGACGTGGCCCGGCACATCCACACCTTCGCCTCGACCATCCTCGACCGGGTGTTCATGCTGTGCGGGCAGATGCACCGCTTCCAGGTCGACATCCAGGGCCTGGAGCAGCTGCACGCGCAGATGGACCGCGGCCGCGGCGTGCTGATCTTCGGTTCGCACCTGGGCAGCTTCGACGCGTTGCGGGTGCTGGCCACCGAGCGCCCGGACGTGCAGGTCAAGGTGGTGCTGGACAAGGCGCACAACCCGGCGATGACCGAACTGCTGGGTGCGCTGAACCCGCAGCTGGCGGCCAACATCATCGACGCCGGCATGGACAGCACCTCCATCGTCATGGCGATCAAGCACGCCACCGACGAAGGCGCGCTGGTCGCGCTGCTGGTGGACCGGCCGCGCCCGGAGGATCCGGCGCTGCCGGCCGCGTTCATCGGCCAGGGCGCGATGTTCCCGACCTCGCCCTGGCTGATCGCCGCGGCGCTGAAGGTGCCGGTGGTGCTGGCGTTCGGCCTGTACCGCGGCGGCAACCGCTACCAGCTGGTGTTCGAGACCTTCAGCGAAGGCCTGGACCTGCCGCGCCGGCAGCGCGCGCCGGTGCTGGCGGCGCTCATCCGCGATTACGCCGCCAGGCTGGAACATTACACGCGCTCCGCGCCGTACAACTGGTTCAACTTCTACGATTTCTGGAACAACCGCCATGCCGATGCGCCGCACCTTGCCGTGGATGCTGATACTGCTGTGCAGCGCCGCACCGCTGTGCGCCGCGTCGCCTGAGCCGCTGGACGCCGGCTGGATCCTGCAGAAGCTGGCGCGGCCGGCGCCGGTCAGCACCGACTTCGTCGAACTGCGCGGCTCGGCGCTGCTGAAGGCGCCGTTGCGCGTGCAGGGCCAGTACCGCCGCCCGGACAACGCCACCCTGGTGCGCGAGGTGACCGCGCCGTACCGCGAAACCACCACCCTGCGCGGCGGCGAGGCGACCCTGGAGCGCGCCGGCAAGGCGCCGCGGCGCTTCTCGCTGGCGCGGGTGCCGGAGCTGGCCGGCCTGCAGAACGGCTTCGGCGCGCTGCTGTCCGGCGACCAGGCGCAGTTGCAACAGCACTACGCGCTCAGCAGCAGCGGCACGCGCGAGCGCTGGCAGCTGCAACTGCAGCCCAAGGACGCGGCACTGGCCGCGCAGGTGCGCAGCCTGCGGCTGTACGGCCGCGGCGCCGAGTTGCGCTGCATCGAGACCGCCCCGGCCAAGGGCGACGTGCAGCGCACCCTGCTGGCCGGCGCCGCGCGCGACGCGGCCAGCCTGACCGAGACCGAGGCGCTGACCGCGCTGTGCCACGGCGACGCGCGCTGATGTCGGCGCGCGGTAGCAGCAGGCGGGCCGTGCGTTGCGCGGCTCCGGGTCGGAACGTGCCGGTAGTTGCGTGGTCGCCGCGATGAAACGTGAGTTGAGTTCGAAGGCGCGTATCTCGCTGGCGCTGCTGTGGCTGGTGCTGTTGACCGTGGCCGGCATCTGGCTGGGCAACGTGCTGCAGGTATCGGGCGACCTGCGCAAGTTCATGCCGGAGGCCCAGACCCCCGCACAGAAGCTCCTGCTCGACGAACTCGGCGAAGGCCCGGGCTCGCGGCTGCTGCTGATGTCGCTGTCCGGCGCCGATGCGCCGACCCTGGCGCGGCAATCGCAGGCGCTGCGCGCTGAATTGGCGGCGCAGCGCGACACCTTCGAGCTGGTCGCCAACGGCGCCGATGCCGGGCTGGACGCGATTCCCGAGCGCCTGCTGGCCTACCGCTACCTGCTCAGCGACAGCTTCGATGCGCATCCGCTGGACACCGCGACCCTGTCCGACGCGCTGCAGGCGCGGCTGCAGGACCTGGGCTCGCCGGCGGCGGCGATGGTCGAGCCGCTGTTGCCGCGCGACCCGACCATGGAGGTGCTGCACCTGGCCGAAAGCCTGCAGCCGGCCGGCGGCCCGCAGCAACGCGACGGGGTCTGGTTCGACCGCGCCGGCAAGGACGCGTTGCTGGTGGCGCAGACCCGCGCCGCCGGGTTCGACCCCACCGGCCAGCAGCAGGCGGTGGAGGCGATCCATGCCGCCTTCGCCAAGGCCAGCGCCGGCACCGGCAGCAAGCTGACCCTCACCGGCCCGGGCGCGTTCTCGGTGGAGATCGGCGGGCGCACCCAGAACGAGGCGCAGTGGATCGGCATGCTGGATACGCTGGGCCTGATCGTGCTGCTGCTGGTCGCCTACCGCAGCTGGAAGATCCCGGTGCTGGGCGTGCTGCCGCTGGCCAGCGCCGGCCTGGCCGGGCTGGGCGCGGTGGCGCTGCTGTTCGATGGCGTGCACGGCATCACCGTGGCCTTCGGCTTCACCCTGATCGGCGTGGTCCAGGACTATCCGATCCACCTGTTCAGCCACCAGCGCCCGGGCCTGGACCCGCGCGAGAACGCGCGCCACCTGTGGCCGACCCTGGCCACCGGCGTGGTCTCGACCTGCATCGCCTACGTCACCTTCCTGTTCTCCGGGGTGGACGGTCTGCGCCAGTTGGCGGTGTTCACCATCGCCGGCCTGCTGGTCGCGGCGCTGACCACGCGCCTGCTGCTGCCGGCGCTGATCGATCCCTCGCCGCGCGACCATGCCGACTCGCCGCTGCTGGAGCGGCTGTGGCGCGGCATCGCGCGGTTGCCGCGGCCGCGCTGGTCGCTGCTGCCGCTGGCGCTGGCCGCCGCGGCGGTGATCGCGTTCGCGCCGGGCCCGTTCTGGCAGAACGACCTGTCCAAGCTGACCCCGGTGCCGGCCGATGGCCTGGCCCGCGACGCGCACCTGCGCCAGGAGCTGGGCGCGCCCGACGTGCGCTACGTGCTGGCGCTGCCGGCCGCGTCCGCCGACGCCGCGCTGGCCGCGTCCGAGCGCCTGCGCCCGCGCCTGGATGCGCTGGTGGCGCGCGGCGAGCTGGCCGGCTACGACATGGCCGCGCGCTACCTGCCCAGCGCCGCGACCCAGCGTCGGCGCCAGGCCGCCTTGCCCGATCCGGCGCAGGCGCAGGCGATCACCGCCGCCGCAGTCGCCGCCACGCCGTTCCGCGCCGACGCCTTCGCCCCGTTCCTGGCCGACCTGGAACACGCCCGCGGCGCGGCGCCGTTGACCGCGCGAGACCTGCACGGCACGCCGCTGGCGACCACCGTCGATGGCCTGCTGCTGGACCGCCGCGATCGCGCCACCGCGCTGGTGTCGCTGACCGGGCTGCGCGATCCGGCGGTGCTGGCCTCGGCCGTGCAGGGCAGCGGCGCGCAGTTGCTGGACCTGAAGGACGCCTCCGAATCGCTGGTCGCCGCCTACCGCGGCCGTGTGCTCGCCGCGCTCGGCATCGCCGCGCTGCTGCTGGCGCTGACCGTGGCGATCGCGCTGCGCACGCCGCGGCGGATCGTGCGCGTGCTGCTGCCGATGGCGCTGACCACGCTGCTGATCCTGGCGATCCTGCGCGGCTGCGGGGTCGAACTGAACCTGTTCCACCTGATCGCGCTGATCCTGGCGGCCGGCCTGGGCCTGGATTACGCGCTGTTCTTCGACCATGCCGGCGACGACCGCGCCGACCAGTTGCGCACCCTGCACGCGCTGATCGTGTGCAGCCTGATGACGCTGCTGGTGTTCGCGTTGCTGGCCGCATCCAGCATTCCGGTGCTGCGCGCGATCGGCAGCACCGTGGCGCTGGGCGTGTTGTTCAATTTCGTGCTGGCGCTGCTGGTCTCGCGCGAGACCGCCAGCGAGGCGCCGGCGCTGGCGCACCGGGAGGGACACGCATGAGCGACCTGCCGCGCGGGCGCGAGGCGATCGCCGCGCTGATCCCGCACCAGGGCCTGATGTGCCTGTGGGAGGAAGTGGTGGCCTGGGACGCGCAGCGCATCGTGCTGCGCAGCCATGCGCACCGCGCCGCCGAACACCCGCTGCGCAGCGGCGGCCGCCTGCGCGCGCTGCATCTGTGCGAGTACGGCGCGCAGGCGATGGCGGTGCACGGCGGCCTGCTCGGCCGCGCCAGCGGCCAGCCGGTGCGCCCGGGCATGCTGGTCGCGCTGCGTGGCGTGCAGTTGCATGTCGCCGATCTGGACGCGCTGCCGGACGCGATCGAATGCGAGGCCGAGGTGCTATTGCAGGCCGACGACAGCCAGCAGTACGGCTTCCGCCTTGTGCATGGCGCGCAACTGCTGGCCGAAGGCCGCGCTACGGTGATGCTGGGCGCGGCGTAGCCGATCGAGCGCGTGCGTTCGCGGCGGCGAGCGCCGGCTCCGCTCAGTGCGCTTGCGGGTCGAAGTAGGCCTCCCAGGTGCGCGGCGAGGGCTGCAGCGTGTTGGCCTTGGCGAAATATGCCGGCGCGGACCCGCGCTCGGCGCGGTTCATCATGGACGCGCCGAGATTGAAGAAGGTATTGCGATCGTTCGACCCGTGCTCCACTGCCAGCCGCAAGACCGACTCGCCCTCGCCGTGGCGGCCCTGGTCGCACAGCACCGTGCCCAGCCCGGTCAGCAGTTCCGGATCGTCCGGCCGACTGCGCAGCGCCTCGCGCAGCAGCGCCTCCGCTTCGGCAAGGTTGGAGTCCCAACGCTGCGGTTCCTTGTAAATCGCGTGGACCAGCGCGCGGGCGCGAAGCAGGACATGCATCTGTGGTTCCGGGGGATGTGCGTCGCGCCCGACAGGGAGCGGGCCGCGCGGCGGCCCACGGCATGCTATGTCGGCCGGCGGTGGCTTGGCAACGCGCCTGCGCGCGCGCGCCGTGCAGGCGGCTGACCCGGCGCGCCGCGATGCTCTAGGATGCCGGGTCCTGCAGCAAGGCACACGGAGACCGCACGCATGACCGATCCTTCGAGCACACGCCGCGCCCTGGTCACCGGCGGGAGCGGCGACCTGGGCGGGGCGATCTGCCGGCGTCTGGCCGCCGACGGCCTGCACGTGATCGTGCACGCCAACGCCAACCTGGCGCGCGCCGCCGCGGTGGTGGAGGACATCGCCGCGGCCGGCGGCAGCGCCGAGGCGGTGGCGTTCGACGTGGCCGATGCCGAGGCCAGTGCCGCGGCGCTGGCCGCGCTGCTGGAGGCCGGGCCGATCCAGGTGCTGGTCAACAACGCCGGCATCCACGACGACGCGCCGATGGCCGGGATGCGCGCCGCGCAGTGGCACAAGGTGATCGACGTGTCGCTGCACGGGTTCTTCAACGTGACCCAGCCGCTGCTGCTGCCGATGGCGCGCACGCGCTGGGGCCGCATCGTCAGCGTGTCGTCGGTGGCGGCGGTGCTGGGCAATCGCGGGCAGACCAACTACGCCGCGGCCAAGGCCGCGCTGCACGGCGCCAGCAAGTCGCTGGCGCGGGAAATGGCCAGCCGCGGGATCAGCGTCAACGTGGTCGCGCCGGGGGTCATCGAAGGCGCGATGGCCGGCGAGGCCTTCGCCGCCGACGCGATCAAGCAGATGGTGCCCGCCGGCCGCGCCGGCCGGCCGGCGGAGGTGGCCGCGCTGGTGGCATTCCTGTGCACGGACGCGGCCGGCTACATCAACGGCCAGGTGATCGGCGTCAACGGCGGCATGGGCTGAGCGCGCGCGGCGGCACGGGGCTGCCGATGGTCATTGGCCGTTGCCTGGCCAGGCAAGCTCTGACGGGTGCTGCATCCAGTAGCGTCTGGCCACCGCCTCGGACCGGCGCGGTAGCACGACGGCACCGATACCCACAACGGCCTGGAACCGCTGCTGCGGGCGCGCACCTACGCGGCGCGCGCGTACCAGGCGTCGGCCAGCGAGCATTCGCCGTCCGGCAGCTCGGCCAGCAGCGCGTCCAGGCCATGGTCCCGGATCTGCGGATGCTGCGCGCGCGCCTGGCCCAGCACTTCGCGCGCCAGCCAGCCCATCCGCGCCACGTTCTGGCGGATGCGCAGCAGGAACGCCGTATCGTCGAGCACGTCCGACAGCGCCGCGTTGAGCTGGTGGAACCAGTCGATCAGGTACTGGTCGAGCAGGCGTGCATCGGCCCGCGGCCGGCCCTGCGCGTCGTTGTGCGCGCCCCAGTCGCGCAGCAGCGCCTGCACGCCCAGGTTGAGCGCGCGCGCGCGCATGAAGTCCGGGCGCAGCCGGCCCAGCGTGGGCAGGTCGGCGATGCGGTCGGAGAAGTACAGCGGCGCCAGCAGCGACCAATAGTAGGTGTAGTCCCAGATCACCTTGACCGGCATCACCTGCGCGTCGCCGAACAGCGGGTACTGGTCCTGGTACAGGGTCAGGGTGTTCTCGTAGAACGAGAAGTACAGCTGCTGGTACAGATCGGCGTAGGGCGCGATGTCGCCGCCGGCGCGATCGCGCCCGATCAGTTCGCAGACGTAGGTGTTGGAGATGGCGATGAAGTCGCTGCCCGGCGAATAGAACGGGTCCAGGAACACGCCGGCCTCGCCGGTCAGCGCCCAGCGCCGCGCCGAGAACACCTGCTTGCAGCCGTAGGAGAAGTCGCGCAGGAACATGAAGTCCTGCAGCGTGTGTTCGCTGCGCTCCAGCGTGCGCGCCACCTGCGGTTGGTGCGTGCGCAGCCAGTCCATCGCCTTGGCGTGGGTGTTCATCGTCTCCAGCGGATGCATCGCCGCATCGCAGACGATGCCCAGCGAATGCGCGCCGGAGGACAGCGGGATCAGCCAGAACCAGTAGCCCGGCCCGCACATGTGGTTGGTCGAGCGCCAGCGGTCCGGCGGCGTGCAGCGCTGCAGCCAGGCGGTGTCCTGCGACCAGGCGTTGGGATCGACCAGTCCGTCCACCCGCCACCACACCGCGTTGGCGTTGTGCGCGTTGTCCTGGGCCAGGTCGAGCTTGCGCTTGAGCAGGCCGGCGCGGCCGCTGGCGTCCACCACCCAGCGCGCGCGCAGCGTGGCCGCGGCGCCGCCGCGCTCGTAGCGCACCTGGTGGTCGGCGTCGTCGTCGGCCAGGTCGATGCCGCGCACCGTGCAGCCGTCGATGAAGTCCACGCCCAGCGCGCGCGCGCGCTCGCCGAGGAAGTTCTCGAAGCGGCCGCGGTCGATCTGCCACGACGGCGTCGGCAGCAGCCGGCTCACGCCCAGCTCGGTGCAGCGGTCGATGTCCTCGCGTCCGTCGGAGAAGAAGAAGCGGAAGCCGAACTTGCGGATCTGCTCGGTCTCCAGGTGCTCGCGCAGGCCGAGCACGTTGGCGAAGTAGTGCGCGCCGATCTCCACCGAGGATTCGCCGACCTTGAACGCGGCCTCGCGCACCGGGTGCGCGCGCCGTTCCAGCACGCTGATGCGCAGCTGCGGATCGCGCTGGCGCAGTTGCAGGGCCAGGGTCAGTCCGGCCAGGCCGCCGCCAGCGATCACCACATCCGCGTGCTGCTCGTTCATGTCGTTTCTTCCTTGTGGAAAGGGGCGGGCGCGGGCGCGAACTCGCCGGCGACGTCGTCGATCAGCACCGGGTTGGCGCGGGCGCGGCGGTATTCGCGGACCACGTGGCCGTACCGCCAGACCTGCACGATCACATGGGAGGTGATCTTCCACAGGTCGCGCACCAGGCGGAAATGGCTCTTGCGGAAGGCGCCCGGGGTCTGGTTGGCGTAGCGCGTCTCGATCGGCACCGCCACCACCCGCGCGCCGGCCTGGCGCGCGGCGGAAATCAGCAGTTGCGCCTCGAACACGAAGCCCTCGCCGGGCACGTTCGGCAGCGTGTACACCGCCTGCGGGTACAGGCGCTGCCCGCTCTGGCTGTCGATCAGGCGGAAGCCGCAGCCCCAGGCGATGCCCCAGTCGCCGAAGTCGTTGCCGATGCGGCGGATGGTCGGCTGGCTGGCGCGCTTGCGCAGCCGCGCGCCGACGATCACGCAGCCGGGATGGCGGTTGGCCGCGGCCAGCAGGCGCGGGAAATCGGCGGCGCTGTGCTGGCCGTCGCCGTCCATGGTCATCACCGCGCGCGCGCCCTGGCGCTGCGCCTCGGCGAAGCCGCTGCGCAGCGCGGCGCCCTTGCCGCGCCGCTGCGGATGGCGGATCAGGGTCACCGGCAGGTCGGCGATGCAGTCGCTGGTGCCGTCGTCGGAGCCGTCGTCGACCACGATCACCCGCGGGCAATGCGCCAGCGCGTCGGCGACCACCTCGCGGATGCGCAGCCGTTCGTTGAGCGCCGGGATCAGGATCGCGGCCTCGTCGGCGCGCAGCGGCGCGCGGCTCACGTCAGCAGGTCCACGTGCAGGCAGCGGCCGCCGCCGGCGTCCAGCACGCATTGGCCGGCGCCCGCGGCCAGCGCGTCGAACAGCGGCAGCATCGGCGCCATCGCGTTGCCGGCGGCATGCCGCGCCAGCGCGCCGTCGCCGGCGGTGGCGGCGCCATCGGCCAGGCGCACGCGCAGGCGCGGCTTGCCCGGCTGCGGCGCGGCGCCCAGCACCAGCGCGCCGCCGAGCAGCCCTTCGCTGCGCGAGACCCGTCCCAGCGGACCGGTCGAGCGGCTGTCGTAGCCGGCCAGCACGATCGCCTCCTCGCCGGCGGCCAGTTGCGACAGCGCTTCCAGCAGGCCTTGCGCGAAGCTGGCCTGGTGCGCGCTGATCGCGGTCGCCGCGGCGGTGGCGCCGGCGCCGATGGTCCAGTAGCCGGCGGCGGCGTTGTGCACCGAGTTGTGGAACTTGGTCGGCGAGATCGCCAGCGGGTCGCTGGCCAGGGTGGCGCACATGTAGTCGGTGATCGCCAGGTCGCCGTGGGTGGAGGTGAACACCGACGGCAGCGCGGCCGGATCGCGGCCGGCGTCCTGGCACGCGGCCAGCGCCACTTCCAGCGACACCGCCACGGTGTCCGGCGCGCGCCGCCGCTCGTTGGCGGCCAGCAACTGCGAGGCCGGCCGCGCCGGCGTCTCCTGCGTGCCGCCGCTGCCGTCGGCGAAGGCGCGCGCGGCCGCCCAGGTGGGCAGGCCGCCGGTCCAGAAGCCGATGCCTTCGATGGTCGCGGTCAACATCGGCGTGCTCATGCGTGGCCGAACAGCAGCGAGCAGTTGTTGCCGCCGAAGCCGAAGGAGTTGTTCATCGCGTAACGGACCTGTGCGTGGGCGGTGGCGAAACGGATCTGCGGACCGCATTGCGGGTCGGGCTGGTCGCTGTTGAGGGTGCCGGGCAGCAGGCCCTCGCCCAGCGCGAGCAGCGCGAACACCGACTCGACGATGCCGGCCGCGCCCAGCGTATGCCCGGTCCAGGCCTTGGTCGAACTGGCGTGCAGGGTGGCCGGGAACAGCGCCGCCACCGCCGCGGCCTCGATGCTGTCGTTGGCCGGGGTGGCGGTGCCGTGCAGGTTCAGGTAGCCGACCTCGGCCGCGTCCACGCCGGCGCGGCGCAGCGCCGCGCCCATCGCCAGGCGCGCGCCCAGGCCCTGCGGATGCGGCGCGGACATGTGGTGCGCGTCGCTGGATTCGCCATAGCCGCGCAGCAGCGCCAGCGCCGGCGGCGCCGCGGCGGCATCGACGCGTTCCAGCAGCGCATAGCCGCCGGCCTCGCCCAGCGACAGCCCGACCCGGCGCACGTCGAACGGCCGGCACGGCTCCGGCGACACCAGTTGCAGCGCGTTGAAGCCGAACAGCACGCTGCCGCACAGCGTGTCCACGCCGCCGACCAGCGCCGCATCGACCACGCCGGCGGCGATCAGCCGCGCCGCCTGCGCGAACACCTTGGCGCTGGACGAACAGGCGGTGGCGACGGTGATGCACGGGCCGCGCAGGCCGCTGGCGTGGCGCACGAAATCGCCCAGCGAATGCGGCGTGTGCACGATCGGGCGTTGCAGGTCGGCGGGGAAACACGCGCCCTCGGCGTCCTGGTCCAGCCGGGTATAGGCCTCCTCGCTGGCGCCGATGCTGGAGGTGGAGGTGCCCATCACCACCGCCACGCGCTCGGCGCCATGGCGCTGCGCGGCGGCGGCGACCGCCTCGGCCATGCCGTCCTGCTGCAGCGCCAGCCACGCCAGGCGGTTGTTGCGGCAGTCCCATTGCGCCAGCGCCGGCGGCAGCGGCTGCGTTTCCAGCCCGTCCACGCGGCCGATCCAGCAGGGCAGCGGCTGCGCGCCGAAATCGTTGCGGCGCAGGCCGCTGCGGCCGGCGCGCAGGGCCGACAGTTGGGCCTGCAGTCCGCTGCCGAGCGCGGTGGTCGCGGTGTACGCACGAATTGCGACGGGAGCCATGCGGGGCAACGGGGGCGCTTCGGTCACGCGATGTTCCGACAAAGTGAATGGTCGGAGTATATCGGCGTGGCCGGCGCTGCCGTGAAACGCGCGCCTGTCGAAATGTGAACAGGCGCGGCGCATGCGTTTCTAAATGCAGCGCGCGGCGTGCGCTTTCGTCGCTGGCGCATTTCCTCCACAATCGCTTGCCTTTCCACGCCAGGCGCACGCCACGGGCATGCAAGCCTACGTCTACAAAAGCCAACGCAAGCCGGACACCTACCTCTACCTCGCCAAGCGCGACGACTTCGGCTGCCTGCCGCAGGCGCTGCTGGCGTCGCTGCAGCCGCTGGCGTTCGTGCTCGAACTGGCGCTGACCGCCGGACGCACCCTGGCCCGGGCCGATCCGGCCGCGGTGCGCGCGAACCTGGCCGGCTGCGGCTTCCATCTGCAATTGCCGCCGCTCCCCGACGGCCGGACCGATCCGACACGATGACCGACTCTCCGTTTCGCGCGCGCGCTCCCTGGATCGCCGCCGCGCTGGGCGCGCTGCTGGCGTTGCTCGCCGGGGCCGGCCCGCTGGCCGCGGCGCTGGGCGCGTGGCTGGCGCAACCGGCGTTCGCGCTGGCGCTGTCGTGGTCGCGCGGCAGCCGCCCGCGTCCGCCCAGCCTGCAGGCCGCGGCCCGGGAACTGGCGCCGCTGTTGCTGCTGTGGGCCGGTGGCCTGGGCCTGGTCGCGGTGCTGGTGGCCTGGCCGCTGGCGGCGCTGCGCGACAGCGGCAGCCTGGCCGCGGCGCTGGCGCTGAGCGTGGCCGCCAGCGCGGCGCTGCTCGGATTGTGGCGCACCTGGCCGCTGTGGCACGGCTGCGAAAGCGAGGGCGGCCCGCTGCGCGCGCGCTGGCAGGCGCTGGCGCAGCAGGACGTGCAGGCCTGGCGCGGCCTGGCGGTGGCGGCGCTGGTGCTGCTGCTGGCCGGCATCGGCGTGCTGCTGGCCTGGCCGGAGCTGCTCGCCGCCGCCGCGCGCTGGCCGCTGGCGCTGGCCTATGCGTTGCTGTCGCCGCTGCTGCACGGCCTGCTGCAGCGCGTGGCCGCGCCGCAGGCGCTGGCGCCGCCAACCACCTCGGCGGACCTGTTCGCCGAACTGAGCGCGTCCGCCGCGCCGCGCGAGGACGAGGCCGCGCCGGCCGCGGACGACCTGCATGCGGCGCTGTACGACGCCGCGCGCGGCGGCCGCGTCGATCGCGCGCTGCAGTTGCTGCAGGCCGGCGCCGACCCGCACGCGCTGCCGGCGCCGGACTGGCGCGACCAGCGCAGCCTGCCGGTGCTGGCCGCGGTGCTGCCGGACCTGCGCCTGCTGCGCGAACTGATCGTGCGCGGCGTCGACGTCAACCGCCCGCACCTGGGCATGACCCCGCTGCTGGCCGCGACCCGCGACAGCTGGCATGGCCGCCCCGAGGCGGTGATGACCCTGCTCGCCAACGGCGCCGACCCGCGCGCCAGCGACGCCGACGGCAACACCCCGCTGCACCACGCCGCGCGCAGTTCCGACCCGGGCGTGGCCGCCTTGCTGCGCGACGCCGCGGCCGAACTGGACGCGCTCAACCGCGACGGCCTGAGCCCGCTGGCGGTGGCCTGCCACGTCGGCAACTGGCGCATGGCCAAGTTCCTGCTCGAACGTGGCGCCAGGCCGGAACCGGCCGAGGGCAGCCCGGTGCTGCTGGCCGCGGCCGGCACCGAGGAAGACGATCCGGCCGGCGTGCAGTTGTTGCTCAAGCACAAGGCGCGGGTCGATGCGCGCGACCGGCAGCGCCGCAGCGCGCTGCACGAGGCGGCGCAGGCCGGCCACGTCGACATCGTCGAGGCGCTGCTCGGCGCCGGCGCCAACCTGGAGGCGCGCGACGCGCTGGGCCGCACGCCGTGGCTGGAAGCGGCGCGGCATGGCCGGGTCGCGGTGCTGGAACGCTTGCTGCCGCACAAGCCCGACCTGAGCGCGGTCGATGGCGACGGCCGCAACGCGGTGCTGCTGGCCTGCACCGCCGACCAGGTCTCGCCGGGGCTGATCCGGCGCCTGCTGGAGCTGGGCATCGCCGCCGCGCAGCCGGACCACGGCGGCCGCCGCGCGGTCGACCTGGCCGCCGAGGCCGGGCGCTGGGCGATCGTGTCGGCGCTGGACCCGGACTACCCGCTGCCGGCCGCGGTCAGCGACGGCCAGGGCGAAGTCGGCCGCGCCAGCCTGCCCGACCGGCCGCCGCTGGAACTGCTGCGCGAGGGCCTGCAACTGGGCCAGCGCGATGGCCTGGCGGCGCTGGCGCGGCTGTGCGCCGCCGAGGAACTGGGCGCGCTGCTGCACGATCCGCACCTGGCGCTGAATCCGCAGGCGGTGGACTGGTTGCTCGCGCACGGCGCCTCGCCGGACGTGCTCGACGCCTGCGGCGACACGCCGATGTTCGCGCTGCTCTCGCGCGGCGTGGAGGCGGTGCCCAGCCTGCAGGCGATGCTGCGCCACGGCGTGTCGCCGGCCGGCCGTGGCGGTCTGACCCGGCTGCTGGCCGCCTGCGCGCAGCACGATCACGCCTCGCGCGCGCTGGAGCAACTGGCGCTGGAACTGCTCGAACGCGGCGCCGATCCGTTCGCGCCGTCGCCGGCCGGCGATCCGCCGCTGTCGCTGGCGGTGCGGCTGGGCTGGCTGCGCTTGCAACTGCATCTGCTCGAACGCGGTGCCGACCGCGAGGCGCGCGACAGCCACGGCATGACCGCGCTGCACCTGGCCGCCGCGCTGGGCCGCGAGGCCTCGTTGAAGCTGTTGATCCAGCAGGGCGCCTCGCCGGAGGCGCGCGCCGCCGACGGCCAGACCCCGCTCGGCGTGGCCCTGGCCAGCGGCCGCCGCGACCTGGCCGACTGGCTGGATTGGCGGATCTGGCCGTTGCCGCGGCGCCCGCTGCGCGCGGCCGACCTGCCGGCCGCGGCGATGGTCGGCGATGCCGACGCGATCCGCCGCCTGATCGATCTCGGCCTGGCGGTGGACGCGGTCGATGCGCAGGGCTGCACCGCGCTGCTGCGCGCCGCCGGCGGCGGCCATGCCGCGGCGGTGGACCTGCTGCTGGCGCGCGGCGCCGATCTGCAGCATGCCGCGGCCAGCGGCGCCACGCCGTTGTCGGCGGCGGTGAGCATGCGCCAGACCGAGATCGTCGCCGCGCTGCTCGCGGCCGGCGCGCAGATCGAACACCGCCTGCCCGGCGGCGTCACCGTGCTGATGCTGGCCTGCGCGCTGGGCCTGCCGGACATCGCCGCGCGGCTGCTGGCGGCCGGCGCCGACGTGCATGCCGGCGACGCGCAGCAACTGGCGCCGCTGCATTGCGCCGCGCTGTACGGCTTCACCGCGCGCGACAAGTCGCGTCTGCTGGCGCTGCTGGACACCTTGCTGCTGGCCGGCGCCGAGGCCGACCGCAGCGCCGCCGGCGGGGTCACGCCATTGCTGTTGCTGCTCGGCGCGCGCGCCGAACCGGGCACCGCCTGCGAGGAAACGGTGGTGCTGGCCGGGGTGGAGCGTCTGCTCGACGAAGAGGTGAGCCTGGACGTGCAGGACCCGCGCGGCTTCGGCCCGCTGCACCTGGCCGCGCTGCACGGCCTGCCGTTGCTGGTGCAGCGCCTGCTGCGCGCCGGCGCCGATCCGGACCTGCGCGATACTTTGAACCGCCCGCCGCGCGAGATCGCGGTGATGCGCGGCTTCGTCGATGTCGCCGGCCAGTTCCAGCCGGCGCTGCCGGGGGTGTCGTCGATGGCGCGGTTCCTGCGCGAGAGCCGTTAGCGGCCTGTCCTGGATCCCGCGCGGCGCGCTCGCACCTGCCTGCAAGAAGGACGCGGCAAGCGCGCAGTGCGCGCGCAAGCGCAGTCGGGGCGCGCCGTCAGGCCGCAGCGGCCAGCACGCGATCGCGGGCCATGCGCCGCCCTGCTGCGGGACTGACCAGCACCGGACTTGTCGGCATCCGGCCCGGGCGTGGCTCGGGCGCTGCGCGCTCCGGCCGCGATCCGACACAGGCGCAATGCCAGGCGCAATGCGAACTGTTGCGGCGATGACGCGCACGGGCGTCGCGACCCACAGGGTGGCGGACGCGGGCGATGCGCTCGCGCTGCTCCAGGCGCTGCGTACTGCCGCGCGCGATCCCCCACGCGGCGTGTGCACCCTGGCGTGACGCAAAAAAAAGCCCGCCGGACGGCGGGCAAATCGCTTCCTGGGAACCGCGCGCGGGAGGGAGGCCCTCCCGCGCCCGCCGGCACGGCGGCGAACGGCGCCGCCGCGCAGCGGCCTACTGCCGCCCGACCAGGGTCAGGCCGCTGTAGCTGCCGCTCAGGCGCACGTAGTAGGTCGTGGTGCTGGACGGGGTCACGCGGACCGTCTGGGTGGTGCTGCCGGCGCGGGTGGAGCGGGCGTCGTAGCTGCTGCTGGTCGGGACCCTGCCCGCCGCCACGTACATCGCCACGTTGCCGGTGCCGCCGAAGGTCATGAAGCTGACCGGCGTACCGGCCGTGGCCTGGAAGCTGTACAACCCATCGCCGCCCTGGCTGCTGAGGCCGCGCATCTCGACCTTGTTGCTCAGCGTCTTGGTCGGCGGCACGCAGGTGCTGTCCGATGGCGCGCACGGCGGGGTGGTGGCCATCTGCAGCAGCATGTCCACGTCCAGGATGCCGGCGCCGATCGGCGTGGTGCTGGAAATCGCCACCGGGAACGGGCGCGCGCTGGCGCGCAGCAGGTCGCGCATGCCGCTCCAGGTGAACGGCGTGGTGGCGATGCTCTGCACCATCGCCACCGCCGCGGCCACGTGCGGCGAGGCCATCGAGGTGCCGGCCATGCCGCCGATCTGCCAGTCGCTGGTCGGGCTCTGGGTGCCGCCGTTGAGCACCTGGAAGATGTAGCCGTTCGGGTTGCCGTCGACATCGCCGCCGCCGCCCGGCGCGGCGATGTCCACGCGCGTGCCGTAGTTGGAGTAGCTGGCGCGGCCGCCGTTGACGCGCGAGGCGCCGACGCTGATCACGCCGTTGCAAGAGGACATGGTGTAGGTGCCGGCATCGGCGTTGGAGTTGCCGGCGGCGACCACGATGATCGTGCCCTTGGCGTTGATCTGGTCGATCGCGTCCTGGTAGAGCTGCGGGCAGGTATCCGGGGCGCCGCTGCCCAGGCTCATGTTGATCACCTCGGCCGGATTCGGGTTGGTCGGCAGGCCGGCGACCGGCAGGCCCGCGGCCCACAGCATGCCGTCGGCGATGTCGCTGCCGAAACCGCCGCAGGAACCGAGCACGCGCACCGGCAGGATCTTGGCGTTGTAGGCCAGGCCGGCCGTGGCCAGGTTGTTGTTGGTGACCTGGGCGATGGTGCCGGAGACATGGCTGCCATGCCACGAGCTCGGTTCCGGTGCGTTGCCGGAGGCGCCCAGTGCGGTGCAGTAGTCGGCCTCGACCCAGTCGCCCAGGTCGTAGCCGCCGGCCACGCGGCCGTCCGTGTCGCGGCGCGAGACGCGGTGGTCGGTGATCATGTCGTAGCCGGGCAGCACGTTGGCGGCCAGGTCCGGGTTGTCCTTGACCACGCCGGTATCGATCACCGCCACCACCACGCCCTGGCCGGTGGAGCGGGTCCAGCCCTGCTCGGCGTTGACCCCGCCGACCGCATTGTGGAAGTTCCACTGCAACTGCGCGTAGGCCGGATCGTTCGGCGTGGTGGCGGCCGCGGCGGTGGCGCGCGGCAAGGTGACCCGGGCCTCGTCCAGGCGCTGGTACAGCCGATCGACCTGCACCGACAGCACCGAGGGGTCGGCCTTCAGCTCGTTGATGAAGGCGCTGCGCTCGCTGTCGCTGAGGTGGCGCGAGGTCTGCACCACGTGCCAGCCCGGCACCGCCATGTCGCGCAGCACGGTGGCGCTGACCGCGCTGCGCGCCGCCAGGCCGCCGCTGGCGGCCTTGGCCCGCTGCATGCCGCTGCGCGCCACCGCGCTGCTGAGGGTGGTGGACAGCAGGCTGCGCGCCTGGGTGCCGCTGGTGCGGGTCTTGACGATGAAGCGCTGGCCCAGGTCGTTGGCCGCGGCCGCTTGCGGCACCGGGCCGCGCACGCCGCCCAGGCCGATGGTGGGAGAGGCCGCCTGCGCGGCACCGGCGAACAGGACGGCGGCGAGCGCGGCGGCGAGCGTGTTGGAGGACGTCATCTGCGGATCCTAGAAATGAAGAGGTGTAGAGGAGAAAGCGCGGCGCGCGCGGCGCCGCGGCGGGTCACAGATCGATGCCCACGCCGATGCCGGCGGAGGACTCGCCGCTGCTGAAGGCGCCGCCCAGACTGAACGAGGCGCGCGCGCCGATCTTCTTGGCGTAGCCGATCGACAGCGCCTGCTCGCCGCCCTGGAAGCCGGCGCCGACCGACACGCGCCCGCGCGGGCTCTGCGTGCCGGCGGCGTTGACCGCCATGTTGAGCATCGCCGCGCTCATCGCGCCGAGCCGGTCCATGCGCCGGTCCATGCCGTCCAGGCGGTGCTCGGTCTCGGTGCGCAACTGGTTGAAGCTGTCGTCCAGCGCGGTGACGCGGGTGTTGGTGTAGGCGTTGGCGCTGCTCAGGGTGGCGCTGTCGCCGGCGCGCATCTGCGCCACGTTGGCCGCATCGGTGGCGGCGCTGCCGGCGGCGACGTTGGCGATCTGGCGCTCGTTGCCGGCGCTGCCCACCGACACGGTGTTGGCGCGGTCGGCGACCGAGCCCTGGCCGAGCGCGACCGCGTTGCTGGCGCTGGCCGAGGCGCCCTGGCCGAGCGCGGTGGACGAGGCGGCCGAGGCGCTGGCGCTTTCGCCGAGCGCCACCGCATTGGTCGCCACCGCGGCGATGCGGGCATTGGCGCCGACCGCGGTGCTGCCGTCGGCGTTGACCTTGGCGTTGGCGCCGATCGCGGTGTCGTTGGGGCCGTAGGCCAGCGATTCCGAGCCCAGCGCCAGGCCGTTGTCGCCATTGGCGGTGGCGCCGGAGCCCACGGCCACGGCGTTGGTGCCGGCGCCGGTGCTGGGCGCGGTCGCCTCGCCGCCGCCGCCGACGCTGATGCCGCCGGAGCTGCCGATGGCATTCAGGCGGTTGCCGAATCCGGTCAGGGCGGTGTCGAGGGCGCCCATCGCCGACCCCAGGTCGGTGTAGTGCGAGCCCTGCACCAGGTAGTTGCCGCCGATCAGGTTGCCGTTGGCGTCGACCACGCTGCCGGCACCGAACGCGGCGGCGACGTTGCGCAACTGCGCCAGGTTGACCGCATCGGTGTCCATGGTGCCGGCGGCCAGGTTGGTGAGCTGGCGCTCGGCGCCCGCCGCGCCGATGGACACGGTGTTGTCGCGCTCGGCGACCGAACCGGCGCCCAGCGCCACGCTGTGGTTGGTGATGGTCTGCTTGTCGTCGACGAACTGCGAGTTGCCGACCCGCGCGCCGGCGCCGATCGCGATCGACTGGTCGCCCAACACGTCGGACTTGGTGCCGATGGCGATGCTGTCGTAGAACAGCACCGGGGTATCGCGGAAGAAATCGCCATTCCACACCATGCCCCCGCCGAGGGCCAGGCTGCGCGTGCCGCCGGCCCAGGAGCCATTGCCGAGCGCGGTGGCGCCGACACCGCCGGCGAACGCCGCCGGCCCGATCGCGGTGCCGGAGTCGTTCTGCGCGAATGCACTGGCGCCGACGGCCACGCTGTTGGCGCCCCAGGCGCGCGCGCCGTTGCCGAAGGCGCTTGCCCACTCGGCGATGGCCTGGCTCTGCGCGCCCACCGCCACGGCGGCGTACTGGTTGGCCAGCGCGGTGGAGCCCACGGCCACGGTGCGGCTCGCGCTGGCTTCGGCCAGGGCGCCGACCGCGGTCGCGTTGTAGGCGGTGGCCAGTGCGCCGCCGCCCAGCGCGGTGGACAGCGGGCCGGTGGCCTGGGTGGCCTGCAACTGCGTTCCTTCCCCGCTCAGGCTGTCCTCGCCCACGTCGACGATGCCACCGACGGCGACGCTGGAGCGGTCGCTGGCGATCGCGCCGGCACCGGCGGCCACGTTGAACTTGCCGCTGGCCTGGGCGCCGGCGCCCAGCGCGGTCGCGGCCATCCCGGTGGCGGAGGTCTGCTGCAGGATCACCACGCCGTAGGGCTGGTACGAGTAATCCACGTCGAGCATGCCGCCGACGGCGGTGGTGGAGACCTCGGTGGCCAGGCTGTTGTGGCCCACCGCCAGCGCGTGATTGGCGTAGGCGACCGCGCCGCCGCCGAGCGCGATGGTGCCGTCGCCCACCGCCGAGGCGGCCTCGCCGGCGGCGAGCGCTTCGTCGCCATCGGCCTCGGCGCCGGCGTCGCTGTCGGCGCTGCCGGTGGCCTTGAAGTAGACGCCGGGGTCGTAGGTGGTCGCGGCCGTCCCGGCGTCGGTGCCGTTGGCCTGGACGCCGCCGGCCGGCGCGGACGCCGTGGCCGTGGGGGTCTGCGCCACCGCCGTCGATGCCAGGCCCAGCGCGCAGGCCAGTGCCAGGGCGCTGTAGGCGCGGGGAACCGGATGACGGGCGGCGGCGCCGCGCGGGGAAGTGCATGTGTTCATGGCGATCTCGGCTGGGAAACGGCGGGGCAGGAGGTGACGTCGGCGGCGCGCGTGCGCCTCCGCCTCGGTCGGGAGTGGTCCGGGAGCGGCGCCGTCGTCCCCTGGCGCGTTCCGTCATGCGAACTTAGGCCCGCCGTCACCGGCTTGTCACCTGCAAGTTCTCGCAGGATCATCATCGGATTCTCACTGAACGCGGGCGGGCACGGCGGCATGGCGAAGGCGTTCTGGAACTGGCTGGGCCGCGCGCCGCTGGTGGACGAGGTGGACCGGCGCAATGCGCGGGTGATCCAGCTATTGCTGCTGTTCCTGGCGGTGACCATCCCCGCCACGCTGGTGGTCGCGCTGGTCCTGGCCTGGCCGCAGCTGCGCGAGCGGCCGGTGCCGCCGGGCCTGGTCGTGTCGTTGACGATGAGCCTGCTGATCGGCGTGTGCGCGGCCATCGGCGTCGTGCGCGTGCGCCAGGGCGCGCTGCGCGGCGCCGTGCGGCTGGTGCTCGGGGCGATGCTCGGCTCGCTGCTGGTCAATGCCGCCATCCATGGGTTCCAGAAACAGTTGCCGGACCAGTTGGCGCAGATGCTGATGCTGATCCTGGCCGGCCTGGTGCTCGGGCGTCGCGCGCTGTGGATGACCTTCGCGGCCTTGCTGCTGATGCTCGGCGTTGGCGTCGCCCACGACGCGCTGCTCGAACTGGCCGACACGCCGGCGCAAGCGTTCTACAACGTGCTGCCGGTGTTGTTCAGTTACCTGCTGGTGGCCGCCCTGCTGGACCGCACCACCGAGGCGCTGCGCGAGAGCCTGCGCGAATCCAATGCCCGCGGCCAGCGCCTGCAGCAGGAAATGCTCGAGCGCGAGCAGGCGCAGGCGCAACTGATCCACGCGCAGAAACGCGAGATCACCGAGCGCATGGCCAGCGGCCTGGCGCACGACTTCAACAACGTGCTGGCGGTGATCGTCGGCTTCGCCGCCGCGCGCCACGACGACGTGGCCGACAGCGATGCCGAACGCGCCGCGCAACTGGAGGAGATGCTGGCGGCGGTGGAGGACTCGGCGCAGCGCGGCATGGCGATCAGCCGCCGCCTGCTGCGCTTCAGCCGCCGCGACGCCGAGCACGCCGAATGCTTCGACGTCGCCCCCGCCATCGCGGCCTTGCAGCCGATGCTGCGGCAACTGCTGGAAGCGCGCATCGTGCTGCGCTGCGACCTGCCGGCGGCGCCGGCGCCGATCCGCTTCGAGCGCAGCCAGTTCGAACTGATGCTGCTGAACCTGGCCTCCAACAGCCGCGACGCGATCGCCGACCGCGGCCATTTCGACATCGCCGTGCGCAACGAGGACGCGTGGGTGGTGGTCGAGATCGCCGACGACGGCCACGGTATGCCGGCGGACGTGGCCGCGCGCGTGTTCGAGCCGTTCTACAGCACCAAGCCGGCGGACCACGGCACCGGCCTGGGCCTGGCGGTGGTGCGCGACCTGGTGGTGCGCAACGGCGGGCGCATCGAGGTGCACAGCGCGGCCGGCGCCGGCGCCCGCTTCCGCATCGCCTTGCCGCGCGCCGACGCGGCGCCCGCGGCTCAGCCGCTCGGGTCGAGGATGTAACCCTGGCCGTGCACCGCCGCCAGCGGCAGCGCGGCGCCGCAGCGGCGCTGCACCTTGGCGCGCAGGCGGTGCACCATCGAATCCAGCCGGTGCGCGTCGAAGTCGTACACGCGGTCGGTGAGCGCGGCGATCAGCGCCTCGCGCGCCACCAGCAGCCCGGGCTGCTCCAGCAGGCGCAGGCACAGGCGCCGCTCGCTGCCGGTCAGCGCCGCGGCCGCGCCCGACGGCGCCAGCAGGCACCAACCGTCCTCGCTCAGTTGCCAGCGCCCGCGCGCCGTCGCCGGCGCGGGCGCCGCAGGCGTGCCCAGGCGCCGCGCCAGGCTGTGCAGGGTCGCCGCCAGCAGGTCGATTTCCACCGGTTTGGCCAGGTAGGCGTCGGCACCGCCGGTCAGGCCGCGGACGCGGTCCTCGGTCTGCGCCAGGCTGGTCAGCATGACGATGCCCAGATCGGGGTAGCGCTGGCGCAGCGCGCCGGCCAGGGTGAAGCCGTCGGTGTCGGGCAGCCCGACGTCGAGCACCACGATGTCGGCGGCGGCCTGCTGCAGGCGTGCCTCCAGCTCCGCGCCGGTGCCGTAGCCGGCGGTCTCGAAGCCGAAGCGGCGCAGGCCCGGGATCAGGATGCGGTCGCGCAGCGTCGGATCGTCTTCCAGGAGCGCGACGCGCAGGGCGGTGGCAGCGGTATCGGCATTCATGCGCCCGCGCAGTGTAGCCGCAGCGGCCGACCCGCGCTCGCCGGCGCGGGTCCGCGCGCGCGGCGCTTACGCCGTCCAAACGCGGGCGCTGGCACACTCGCCGCTCCCCCGCCACGGCGCGCATGATGGCCTCACCTATCGAAGACTACGCCATGCTCGGCAACTGCCGCAGCGCGGCGCTGGTGGACAAGCGCGGTTCGATCGACTGGTTGTGCCTGCCGCGCTTCGATTCGGACGCTTTGTTCGCGGCGCTGCTGGGCACCCCCGAGCATGGCCGCTGGTCGATCGCCCCGCAGGGCGCGTTCGGCAGCACGCGCCGCTACCGCGACGGCAGCCTGGTCCTGGAAACCGAGTTCGAGACCGACGACGGTGCCGTCGCGGTCCTGGATTTCATGGTCGCCAGCCACAACGACGAATTGCACAACCACGTGGTGCGCATCGTGCGCGGGCTGCGCGGCCGCGTGCCGATGCGCATGCAGTTGCAGCTGCGCTTCAACTACGGCCGCACCATTCCGTGGGTGTCGCAGATCGAGGGCGGCCTGCAGGCGATCGCCGGGCCGGACCAGATCGCGCTGCGCAGCCCGCAGCCGATGCAGGGCCATGGCTTCGCCACCGAGGCCGAGTTCGCGCTGGAGGCCGGCGCCAGCACCTGGTTCGTGCTCAGCCACGGCGCCTCGCACCTGGACCTGCCGCCGCCGCTGGCGCCGGAACGCGCGCTGGAGGAGACCGAGGCCTTCTGGCACGGCTGGTCGCACCGCTGCGTGCACGCCGGGCCGTGGACCGACGCGGTGCGGCGCTCGCTGGTGGTGCTGAAGGGCCTGAGCTACCTGCCCACCGGCGCGATCGTCGCCGCGCCCACCACCTCGTTGCCCGAGCGCCTGGGCGGCGAGCGCAACTGGGACTACCGCTTCTGCTGGCTGCGCGACGCGGTGTTCACCCTGACCGCGCTGCACGCCGCCGGCTATTCCGAGGAGGCGGGCGCGTTCCATGGCTGGCTGCAGCGCACCGTGGCCGGCTCGCCGGACCAGTTGCAGGCGCTGTACGGCATCGGCGGCGAACGGCGCATGCCCGAATGGGAAGTGGACTGGCTGCCCGGCTACGAAGGCGCGTTGCCGGTGCGGGTCGGCAATGCCGCCGCCGGCCAGTTCCAACTGGACGTCTACGGCGAGGTGATCGCCGCGTTCCACCGCGGCCGCCACGAAGGCATGGCCACCGCGGCGCATGGCCGCTCGCTGGCGCGGCAACTGCTGGAGGTGCTGGAACAGCGCTGGCGCGAGCCGGACGAAGGCATCTGGGAGATCCGCGACCAGCGCCGCCACTTCGTGCATTCCAAGGTGATGGCGTGGCTGGCGTTCGACTGCGGCGCGCGCGACGGGGTCACCGACGCCGACGCCGCGCAACGCGCGCACTGGCGCGCGCTGGCCGACGAAGTGCATGCGCAGGTGCTGGAGCAGGGCGTGCATGCCGATGGCCACTTCGTGCAGAGCTACGGCAGCGAGCGGCTGGACGCGGCCACGCTGCTGATCCCGCTGGTCGGCTTCCTGCCGGCGGACGATCCGCGCGTGGCCGCCACCGCCGACGCGATCGCGCAGCGGCTGAGCATCGACGGCCTGGTCGAGCGCTACCGCGCCGACGACGACAGCGGCGACGGCCTGCCGGCCGGCGAGGGCACCTTCATCGCCTGCAGCTTCTGGCTGGTGGAGAACTATGCGCTGCTCGGCCGCGCCGAGCAGGCGCGCGCGCTGTTCGAGCGCCTGCTGGGGCTGTGCAACGACGTCGGCCTGCTGGCCGAGGAATACGATCCGCGCAGCGGCCGCATGCTCGGCAACGTTCCGCAGGGCTATTCGCACGTGGCCTTGGTCCACGCCGCGTTGCGCCTGCATGGCTTACTCGGCAACCAGGAAACCCATCCATGAGCGATGCGACACAAGCGACTCCGCCCTGCCTGATCGTGGTCTTCGGCGCGCGCGGCGACCTGACCCGGCGCCTGGTGCTGCCGGCGCTGTACAACCTGCGCCGCAGCGGCGCGCTGCCCGAGCAGTTCGCGGTGATCGGCGTGGACCATGGCGACATCAGCGAAACCACCTGGCGGCGCCTGCTCGGCACCGCGCTGCATGGTCTGATGGCCGACCGCGACGCCGAGTTCAAGGCCGACGGCCTGGACGAGCAGGTCTGGGACTGGCTGCGCACGCGCCTGCACTACCTGCGCGGGGATTTCGCCGATGCCGCAACGTATCGCGCGCTCGGCCAGGTGATCGAGAAATACGACGCGCAGTACCAGACCGGCGGCAACGTGCTGTTCTACCTGGCCACCGCGGCGCGCTTCTTCGCCCCGGCGATCGAGCAGTTGGGCGCGGCCGGGCTGGTCAAGCAGCACGCCGGCGGCGGCTGGCGGCGGGTGATCGTGGAGAAGCCGTTCGGCCACGACCTGCAGAGCGCGAAGGATCTCAACGCCATCGTCGGCCGCGTGCTCGACGAGGACCAGGTGTTCCGCATCGACCATTTCCTGGGCAAGGAGACGGTGCAGAACATCCTCGCCTTCCGCTTCGCCAACGGCCTGTTCGAGCCGGTGTGGAACCGCGACCGCATCGACCACGTGCAGATCACCGCCGCCGAGACCATCGGCGTGGAAGGCCGCGGCGGTTTCTACGATCCCACCGGCTGCCTGCGCGACATGGTGCCCAACCACCTGTTCCAGTTGCTGGCGATGATCGCGATGGAGCCGCCGGCGGCGTTCACGCCCGCCTCGATGCTGCGCCGGCGCGCCGAGGTGATCGAGGCGGTGCGGCCGCTGGCCCCGGCCGACGTGGTGCGCGGCCAGTACGCGGCCGGCGCGATCGGGCGCAACGCGGTGCCCGGCTACCGCGAGGAGGACACGGTGCCGGCCGATTCCAACACCGAGACCTACGTGGCGATGAAGCTGCAGGTCGACACCTGGCGCTGGGCCGGGGTGCCGTTCTACCTGCGCACCGGCAAGCGCCTGCGCGAACGCACCACCGAGATCGCGATCCGCTTCAAGCCGGCGCCGCTGGCGCCGCTGCGCAGCGCCGAGATCGGCGGCTACGGCCCCGACTGGCTGGTGCTGCACATCCAGCCGGACGAAGGCATCTCGCTGCAGTTCGACGTCAAGCGCCCGGGCGCGCGGGTCAGCCTGGCGCCGGTGCGCATGGACTTCCGCTACCGCGACTGGTTCCCGAAGGAATACACGGTCGGCTACGAGCGCCTGCTGCAGGACTGCATGAACGGCGAGGCCGGCCTGTTCCAGGACGCGACCATGGTCGAGGCGGCGTGGCGCATCGTGCAGCCGCTCCTGGACGCGTGGCGCGGGTCGGCGGACGAAGTGCCGCAGTACCCGGCCGGCAGCGCCGGCCCGGCCGCGGCCGACGCGCTGCTCGCGCTCAGCGGCGGCCACAGCTGGCGCACCCTGACCGCCGGCCGCCGCCCGCCGCCGCGGCGCGCGCCGGAAGGCGGCACCGACGCCAAGGCCGCGGCACCGGCCAAGCGGTCGGCGGCCGCCACGCCGGCCGCCTCCAAGGCCAAGGCGTCCGGCGCCGGTACGTCCCAGCGCGCGGTCACCTCGGGCAAGAAGACGGCGGGGAAGACGACAGCTGCATCCAAGAAGGCGGTCGCGCCCAAGAAGGCCGTCAAGTCCGCTTCCGGAAAAGCGAGCAAGCCGGTGGCGAAGGCGTCGCCAGCGACTGGCGCCAAGCGCGCGGCGGCCAAGCGCTGACCGGCGCCGCGCACCTTCCTGCCCGAGGCGGCGGGGTGCCGTTCTCGTCGGAACGGCGACGGATGGCCTGTAGCCATCCGTCGCGCTCAGTGTTGGCTGCAGCCGGGATTGAGGCCCCTCCCACAGCGTATCCGCCGTGCCCAGCCGCGGCTGCCGCAGCGCGCCGACCTGGGCGCTGCAGTGCACCGACCTAAGGCCCGGCAGGAGCGGACGCGACGGTGGGGCAGGACGTGGCGCCAGGTTCGGCATGCTGTCGCGGCTGAAGCCGCTCCTACAGAAGCCGCGCACCGCGCTCTTGTAGGAGCGGCTTCAGCCGCGACCAACGAAGCCGCGCCATCGTCGGGCTTCGGATGCTGCCGCAGCCGACGTCCCGGCGCCATCGAGATTCTCCGCGCTACACCGGTAAGCCGGCCGCAGCTCCTGTGGGAGCGGCTTTCAGCCGCGACGAACGAAGCGCGGGTCCAGCGCCCATCCGGCACCCGCCACGACCGGCCACTGCACCGCCGTCCTTCCGCCGCGCACGCCACGCAAGCGCCGCACCACACCTCAACTGCAACGTCCTGCGCCTACGCCTACGCCTGCGTCTTCGCCGCACCCGCATCGCTCGCCGCGTCCGGCGGCGTCTCGCCCACGTCCGCCTCGAACAGCCGCATCAAATCCGCACGCGCGTCGCGCGAGGTCTGCACCACCGCCGCGTCGTCGTCGTACACCAGGTGCTGCGCGCGCAGCAGTTGCTCGTCGTGCTCGCGGAAGCGGGCGATGCGGTCGCGCGCGGTGTCCGCGCTCAGCCCCAGGCTGACCAGTACCTGCTCGCTCAGCTCCAGGCTGGAGGCGAACACCTCGCGGAACGGTTCGGCGCCCAGGTCCATCAGCCGCCAGGCGTGTTGGCGGTTGCGCGCGCGCGACAGCACCTGCGCCTTCGGATACAGGCGGCGGATCAGCCGCGTGGTCTTGATGTTGGTCTCCGGGTCGTCCATCGCCACCACGAAGATGCCGATGCTGTCGCTGCCGGCCGCGCGCAGCAGATCCGGACGGCTGGGGTCGCCGTAATAGATCTTGTTGCCGAAGCGGCGCAGGTCCTCCACCGTGTCCGGGTTGTGCTCCAGCGCCACGAACGGAATGCGCTGCGCGGTCAGCAGCCGCGCCACGATCTGGCCGAAGCGGCCCATGCCGGCGATCAGCACCTGCGCGCGCTGCGCGTCGACAGTGTCGTAGCTGGCGGCCGGCGGCGGGACGCGCCTGGCCTTGGCCGCTTCGCCGCCGTCGAGCAGGCGCTGCATGCCGATCAGCAACAGCGGGGTCAGCGCCATCGACACGCCGACCACCGCGACCAGGCGGTCGTGGTTGGCGTCGTCGAGCAACTGCGCGCGCTGCGCCTCGGTGAACACCACGAAGGCGAATTCGCCGCCCAGCCACAGCAGGCTGCCGAGCAGCAGCGCGCTGCGCAGCGGCAGCCGCGCCACCCGGCCGATGCCGACCAGCAGGCTGAACTTGACCAGCAGCAGCGTGGCCACGCCGCCGGCGATCAGCCACGGCTCGGCGACGATGCGGTCCAGGTCGATGCCCATGCCCACGGCGATGAAGAACACGCCCAGCAGCAGGCCCTGGAACGGCTCGATCTGCGCCTCCAGTTCGTGCCGGAATTCCGAATCGGCCAGCAGCACGCCGGCCAGGAACGCGCCCAGGCTGGGGCTCAGCCCGGCCTTCTGCAGGAACCAGGCGTTGCCCAGCACCACCAGCAGCGCGCTGGCGGTGAACACCTCGGGCATGCGCGTGCGCGCCACGACGCGGAACAGGTGGCGCAGCACGAAGCGGCCGCACAGCACCACCACCGTCAGCGCGCCCAGCGCCTGCGCCACCTCGGTCCAGGTCAGGGTGTCGTTCTTGGCGCCGCCCAGCAGCGGGATCGCCGCCAGCAACGGGATCGCGATCAGGTCCTGGAACAGCAGGATGGCGAAGCCGAGCCGGCCGTAGTCGCTGTTGAGCGCCTTGCGCTCGGCCAGCAGTTGCAGGCCGACCGCGGTGGACGACAGCGCCAGCGCCAGGCCCACCACCAGCGCGCTCTTCCAGTTCACGTCCAGGCACAGCAGCAGCACGCCCAGCGGCAGCGCGGTCAGCGCCACCTGCGCGGTACCGGCGCCGAACACCGCGCGCCGCATCAGCTTCAGCCGCGCCGGCGACAGTTCCAGGCCGATCAGGAACAGCAGCATCACCACGCCGATCTCGGCCGCGTTGAGGATGCGCTCGGTGTCCTGCACGAAGCCCAGCCCGTCCGGCCCCAGCACCACGCCGGCGGCCAGATAGGCCAGCACGGCGCCCAGGCCCAGGCGCTTGAACACCGGCACCGCGATCACCGCGGCCAGCAGCAACACCAGCGCCAGCTCCAGGCCGCCGCTATGCATGAGTCGTCTCCATCGCGCCATTATGCGGCCGCGATGCGACTGCCCGCTTACCCGGATGGGGGGAAGCCGCGGGCCGCTGCCGGCCTTCCGCAGTGTCGGATATCGGGCGGGCCGCGGGAGGGGCCCCTTGGCGTCGGCTCCCGCGCGACTTCAGGGCACCTCTAATCACCCCCAAAGAGCATGTCGATGCATTTCGAGCCGCCGATGCGCCCACCGGGCATCGGGGCGTTCGGGATGTCCTGAGGTGGCAAAGGCGCGTTGGCAAGGGACTCGGTGGCGTTGCGGCCGCGGTTGCAATGGATGCCTTGGCATCACGGCCATTTCGTTCTCCTGTCGCGGCTGAAGCCGCTCCTACAGGGTCGCCGCGCGCTGTTGTAGGAGCGGCTTCAGCCGCGACAGGAAAACGACATGCCATCGACACACGCAGCGTGCAGCTTCCGGACTGAAGGTATTAGAGGTGCCCTGAAGTCGCTCCCGCAGGAACCCGTGGCCAGCGTCCTGGCGTGATGTAGGAGGAGCCTCGGCCCCGCCAGAATCGGCACCGGAATGCCGGCGGATGCCCTGTGGGAGGTGCTTCAGCCCCGACGCATGGACGCCGGAATCCACCGCCTTTCCCGTAGCGGCCGACGCAGCGACGCGACAGGCCGCGGCGCATCCGCATCCACCGATCATCCCCGCGCCCGCGTCACCCGTGTACCGTTGTCGCGCCGCTTGCCCGCCCCGCGCCCGCCATGAGCACCTACCACCTGCAGTCCGTGTTCCGCCCCGCCTCGGTCGCCATCGTCGGCGGCAGTCCGCGCGAGCGCTCGGCCGGGCGCGCGGTGGTGCGCAACCTGCGCGCCGCCGGCTTTCCCGGGCAGATCGGCTGGGTCAGCCCGCGCTACCGCGAGATCGACGGCATGCCCACCGTGCGCCGGCTCACCGATCTGACCTGGGTGCCGGACCTGGTGGTCATCACCGTGCCGGCGCGGATGGTGCCGCGCATCGTCGCCATCGCCGCGCGCCAAGGAGTGGCCGCGGCGATCATCCTCACCGCCGGCCTGGGCGAAGGCCCCGGCTCGGCCGCGGCGCGGGCCGAGGCGGCGGCGCGCGCCAAGGGCCTGCGCCTGCTCGGCCCGCATTGCCTGGGCGTGATCGCCCCGCACGCCAAACTCAACGCCAGCATCGCCGCGCATTGCCCGCAGCCGGGCGACCTGGCGCTGGTCTCCGAGTCCAGCGCCATCGCCGCGGCGCTGGTGGAGTGGGGCGTGGCGCGCTCGGTCGGCTTCTCCGCGGTGGTGTCGCTGGGCGACGCGCTGGACGTGGACTTCGGCGACCTGCTCGACTACTTCGCCACCGACTACCGCACCCGTGCGATCCTGCTGTACGTCGAACACATCCGCGACGCGCGCAAGTTCATGTCGGCCGCGCGCGCCGCCGCGCGCGCCAAACCGGTGGTGGTGGTGAAGTCCGGCCGCCAGTTGCGCATCGATCCCAACGCCGACACCCACGTGCAGGCGCTGGCCAGTTCCGACGCGGTCTACGGCGCCGCCTTCGCCCGTGCCGGCCTGCTGCGCGTGCGCGCGCTGGACGAACTGTTCGCCGCGGCCGAGACCCTGGGCCGGCTCAGCACCTTCCCCGGCCGCCGCCTGGCCATCCTCAGCAACGGCGGCGGCGTCGGCCGCCTGGCGGTGGACAAGCTCGCCGACCTCGGCGGCACCCTGGCCGGCCTGTCGCCGCAGACCCTGCAGCGGCTGGAGCAGGCCCTGCCGCAGGAGTGGTCGCACGCCAATCCGGTGGACATCGTGGTCGATGCCGACGGCGAGCGTTACGCCGCCGCCGCCGAGGCGCTGCTGGCCGATCCGGAGAACGACGCGGTGCTGGTGGTCAACGTGCCGACCGCCTTCACCTCCTCGGCCGACGCCGCGCAGGCGCTGACCCGCATCCTGGGGCTGCGTCCGCGCCACCACCGCGACAAGCCGGTGTTCGCGGTGTGGCTCGGCAACGACGAAAGCGCCACCGCCGCGCTCAACGCCGCGCACATCCCCACCTACGCCACCGAGGCCGACGCGGTGCGCGGCTTCATGCACCTGGTGCGCTACCGCGAGGCGCAGGCGGCGCTGATGGAGACCCCGCCGAGCCTGCCGGAGGATTTCGTGTTCGACGCGGCCAGCGCGCGCGGCATCGTCGATGCCGCGTTGGCCGCCGGGCAGACCTGGCTGGATCCGCTGGCCACCACCCGCCTGCTCGCCGCCTACGGCATTCCCACCGCGCCGGTGGTGCACGCCGCCAGCGCCGCCGAGGCCGCGGCGGCCGCGGCGCCGATGCTGGCGCAGGGCCTGGCGGTGGCGGTGAAGATCCATTCGGCCGACATCCCGCACAAGTCCGACGTGGACGGCGTGCGCCTCAACCTGGTCAGCGTGGAGGCGGTGCACGATGCGACCGAGGGCATCCTCGCGCGGGCGCGCGCCGCGCGGCCGGAGGCGCGCATCGATGGCGTGCTGGTGCAGCCCTCGCTGCTGCGGCCGAAGGCGCGCGAACTGATCGCCGGCATCGCCGACGACCCGACCTTCGGCCCGGTGATCGTGTTCGGCCGCGGCGGCACCGCGGTGGAGGTGATCGACGACAAGGCGCTGGCGCTGCCGCCGCTGGACCTGCGCCTGGCCCACGAACTGATCGGCCGCACCCGCGTCAGCCGCATCCTCAAGGCCTACCGCGACGTGCCCGCCGCCGACGAGCGCGCGGTGGCGATGGTGCTGGTCAAACTCGCGCAACTGGCGGCCGACCTGCCGGAGATCCGCGAACTGGACATCAACCCGCTGCTGGCCGACCGCGACGGCGTGATCGCGGTGGACGCGCGGGTGGCGGTGGCGCCGTCGCGGCGCCTGCACAAGGGCCGCGGCCACCCGCGCTTCGCGATCTTCCCATATCCCAAGGAGTGGGAGCGGCGCATCGTCCTCAACGACGGCGCCGCCGCGTTCGTGCGCCCGGTACGGCCGGAGGACGACGCGCTGTTCCGCAGCTTCTTCGCCCGCGTCACCGACGAGGACCTGCGCCTGCGCTTCTTCCAGGCGGTGAAGCACTTCAGCCACGAATTCATCGCGCGCCTGACCCAGCTCGACTACGCGCGTTCGATCGCGCTGGTGGCGATCGAGCCGCGCAGCGGCGACATGCTCGGCGCGGTGCGCCTGCACGCCGACGCCGACTACGACCGCGGCGAATACGGCATCCTGATCCGCTCCGACCTCAAGGGCCACGGCATCGGCTGGCAGCTGATGCGGATCATGATCGAATACGCCGGCTGGCTCGGCCTCAACGTCGTCGAAGGCCAGGTGCTGCGCGAGAACCGCACCATGCTGGCCATGTGCGAACACCTGGGGTTCAAGGCCACGCCGGACCCGGAGGATGCGACGCTGATGGATGTGGTGTTGCCGGTGGGGAAGGGCTGAGGAGGGCGCCTGCGTCGCTGGCAGAAGGAGCGCGATGCCGCCTCGATCAGCACCATCGCTGCGCGTCGTGCACAGTGCGCAGGTCTCCAAGACGTGTGCAGCGCGTCGAAGACGTTGCGTTGTCCGGCGATTTGAAGCTGGCGCATGATGCGGCCATACTGGCGATGCCGCCGCTGAAGTGCGGCCCAAGGATTGCTCGCAGGCAGATGGGGATCGCTGAGTCTTCGGTCGTCTCGTTCCGAGTCTTCGGAGATGATCTCGTTCCCGCCGAGGTGACTGCGCTTCTGCAGTGCGAGCCGACCCGCGCGTTCGCAAAAGGCGATGTGCGTATCGGCACGAAGACCGGAAACCGGTACGTGGAAAAGACGGGGCGTTGGAGCGTGTTTGCTGCCGATCGGCACCCCGAAGACATCTCTGCCCAAATTTCCGAAATCCTCGGCAAGTTGAGCGCCGATCCAGCGGTCTGGGATCTGCTCGCATCGCGGTTTACGCTCGATATCTTCTGCGGCGTTTTCATGGGGTCGTCGAACGACCGGCTTGAATTCAGTCCGAGCGTGCTCGGAGAACTCTCCAGGCGCGGTGTCTCACTGTGCCTGGAAATCTATGACAAATCCGAAGACTGACATGGCCGGCATGTGCGCTGGTAGCACTGCGATGCGATACGGGATTGCGATGGAGCCTGCAGAAAAATTCTTTCCCCACTGCCTGATCGCTCATGCGTGCAATCCGGCGCATCCCTTGCGCGTGGCAGCGCCGCGCAACTCGCGCTAGGCGGCCCCCATGCGACGCAAAGTGCTGCAGGACATCGCCAACACCCTCTGCCAGATGATGGTCGGCTGGCGCATGGGCGACGACGTCGAACGGATGGCCGAACTTCCCGATGGAACGCTCTGCTTCGATCTCCTGAAGAGAACGGTCACGCATAGCGCCGGTCATGTCCCGGCGCTGTGGATAGCGGGTGAGTTGAGCGCATGGCTGGACCATAGACTGAGCGTCGAAAAGATCGACCGTCACGAACTGGTGCACGCCAGGCTTGAGCTCCGGTATGAAACGGACCGGATAGCAACGAATCGGAAGAAGATCGTCTCGTTCGACTTCGAGTGTCGCTCGTCGCTGCTGACCGACGAGGTGGAGTATCGCGGAAGCGTCGTCGACCGCCACGCCTACCATCAGCGCGTTGCGCCTGGTCCATCTTCCAGGCAAGCGCTCGACGGCGCCGTCGGGCAAGGATAGATCCAGCACCGCCCTATGCCGCTGCGCACATGATGGTCGATCCGACCATGGTCGTGCAGAAGATCGTGGTGCGCAGCGAGCCGTTGCCGGCGTCCTATGTCGGCCCACCGGAGCTGCCGGCCATCCGCGGGTGAGCCGCGGCAGGGCCGCGCTCGGCTGCAGGCATCGAGCATGTCCATCGCTGCGAGACCTCGCTACCGCCGCACACCGGACGGGGCAGGTCGCCCCGTCCGGTGTGCAATCCATGGCGCTGGAACCTTGCCGAGCGCAAGCGGCGCACGCCGGCGTGGCAGGCAGCATCGGGGGACGAATGCTGCGGGGCGGGCGGTGACGCTGTCGCGCGGGTGCCGGACGACGTGTCGTGCGCGGATGGGTGGCGCGTCCTGCGCGCGATCCGTCGCTTTGCTCGACCGTTTCGACTCTAGCCCATCGCCCGGAGCCGGGGAGTAGACAGTTGCGCCGCTGCACTGCGGGCCCGCCACCACCGGCAGGGCACCAGGCTGCGCCTGCGCCGGCACTGGTCAGGCCGGCGACCGTCCGCCGCCGCCGCCGCCGCCGCGGCAGCGGCGGTCGTCGCACCCTGGCAGAATCGGCATGCGCCGCCGCCGGCGCTGCGCCAGGGGCGTCGCATGTCTGCTGCCGAGCATCCGCCAATGTCCATGCCGGGACGCGCAAGGGAGGTGCTGGGGGCCTTCCTGCGCCTGGGGCTGACCAGTTTCGGCGGCCCGCTCGCGCACCTGGGCTATTTCCGTGCGGAATTCGTGCGCCGCCGCGGCTGGCTGGACGAGGCCGGGTTCGCGCAGTTGCTGTCGCTGTGCCAGGTGTTGCCCGGCCCGACCAGCAGCCAGCTCGGCGTGGCGATCGGCTGGCAGCGCGCCGGTTGGCGCGGTGCGCTGGCCGCCTTCGTCGGTTTCACCCTGCCATCGGCGCTGCTGATGTTCGCGCTGGCGCTGTCCGCGCCGCAGTGGCTGCGGCATCCGGGCGGGGCGGCCCTGCTGCATGGGCTCAAGCTGGTCGCGGTGGTGGTGGTGGCGCATGGCGTGTACGCGATGGCGCGCACCCTGACCCCGGACCTGCGCCGCGCCGTGCTGGCGCTTGCCGCCGCGGCCATGGCGCTGTGGCTGGACCGCGCCTGGGGCCAGCCGCTGGCGATCGCGCTGGGCGCGGTGGCGGGGATCGCCTGGTGCCGCCCGCCACCGCCGGCGCCGGCGGCGGCGACGCCATGGCGCTGGCGCCGCGACGCGGGGCTGGGATGCGCGCTGGCATTCGGGGGGCTGCTACTGGCGGCCTTGTGGGCGTCCGCGCATGCCAGCGCGCCGCCCGCACCGGTCGCGCTCGCCGCGGCGTTCTATCGCAGCGGCGCATTGGTGTTCGGTGGCGGCCACGTGGTGCTGCCCTTGTTGCAGCACGAACTGGTCGCCAGCGGCTGGATGGCGGCGGACACCTTCCTCGCCGGCTACGGCGCCGCGCAGGCGCTGCCGGGTCCGATGTTCGCGCTGGCCGCCTATCTGGGCGCCAGCGTCGGCGGCGGCATCGCCCCGGGCGCCGGTGCGGTGCTGGCGCTGGCGGCCCTGTTCGCGCCGGGCCTGCTGGCACTGGGTGCGCTGTTGCCGCTGTGGCGGGCGCTGGCCGGGCGACCGCTGCTGGCGCGGGCCCTGGCCGGGATCAATGCCGCGGTGGTCGGCCTGCTCGCCGCGGCGCTGTACGACCCGCTGTGGCGCGACGGCATCCGCCACCCGGCGGACGTGCTGGTGGTGGCGCTGGGCCTGGTGTTGATGGCGCGCCTGCAGCGCCCGGCGCTGTGGGTCGTGGCATGGTGTACGGTGGCGGCGCTCGGCCTCGCTGCGTTCGGCGGGTAGGCGCGCCGTCGCTGGCCGCGGCCGGGCGTTGGCCACGTTGCTGTGCATGACGCACGGCACGACGCGTTTCTCCTCGGAGTGATCGCATGCGCACGCACGGAACGCTGATCAAGTGGGACCAAGCCGGGGGCTTCGGCTGCGTGCGCCCGGCGCATGGCGAGGGCGAAGTGTTCGTACACATCGCCGCGTTCCCGCGCGACGGACGGCCGCCGCGGATCGGCGAGCTGATCTCCTTCGATCTGGAGCGCGATGCGCAGGGACGGCCGCGCGCGGTGCGGGTGATGCGCCCCGGGCATGCAACGGCAGCGCCGGTGCGCGATGTCTTCGCCGACACGCCGCGCCACAGCGCGCGCTGGCGCGTGCTGGCGGTACTGCTGATGCTCGCGGCCGGTGCCGGCGTCGGCGCGTATCGGCTGATCGCGCCGCGCCTGGCCGACCCGCCGGCGGCGCGCGAGGCGGCGCCGGCCGCGGCAACGGCCCCGGTGTCGCCTCGGCAGACCTTCCACTGCGACGGACGCACCCATTGCGCGCAGATGACCTCCTGCGAAGAGGCGACCTACTTCCTGCGCAACTGTCCGGGTGTGCAGATGGACGGCAACCACGACGGCGTGCCGTGCGAGCGGCAGTGGTGTCATTAGGGCCAGCGCTTCGCTCACGCAAGCCGCTATCCTTGGCGATGCGGCTCAGACCAGGTGCCAGGCCATCGTGCGGTATCTTGCAGCGATCGATATTCCCGCGGCGTTTCGTCGTGGAAAGTCAGTGGAACAGTTCCTCGGCCGCAGCGGCGAGGGCAGTGCATGCATTCGCCACGTCGAGTTGCGCCCCTGCGAGGGAGCGATACAGATCTGGGTGCACGACGTCGAGGATATCGGCAGCGAGGACTACCTGGACGTGTACGACTTCCCGTCCCGGGAGCCGGACGGGCCCGAAGCGCCGGTGGCCACAGTCGTCGATCCGCAGGGCGCACTGGTCTATGCGTGTGCGTCCCTGGCCGCCGATCCCGGGCGCTGGGTGAACGAAGGCGTCGCTCAGTCCGAGTATCTCGATTACATCCGGGCAGGCCGGCCGGCCAAATGGCCGCATGTCGGTTGACGTTTCGCCGCCCACCGCCGCGGCTCGGCGGGCCGGTTTCGGTGTCTGCCTTGGCGGGTAGCGGCCTGCGCTCAGCGGGCTAGCCACTTGCACGGTAGCGGCCTCGCCGCGGCGGTGCGGCGAGGCGAGCTCAGCCGTCGTCGCCGCGGGTGAACGGCGCCAGCCGCAGCTTGACCCGATGCTCGACGCCGGCGGGGCACCGCCCTGGTGCCGGCCCGCGGAAGTAGCTGCGCTGCCAGCCTTCGCGCTGGGCCGCCGGGTCGGCCTGCGCCAGGTCGTGCAGGAACTGGCCGCGGCTGCGCATCCAGGCCTGATGGTCGCGCTCCAGCTCCGGGGTTTGCGACAGCGGCTGCCAGCGCGGTTCGGTTTCCGCCAGCACCTGCCGCCGCACCGGGAAGAAATGGCAGAACGGTTCGCCGGCGTCGAAGCGCACGCGGCCGGGACGGGTGAACTGCCAGTTCATGGTGAAGGTGTACGGGCTCCAGTCGGTCTCGATCAGGCCGGTGAGCCCGGCGATGCCGTCCTTGGGCCGGTTGACCGGCGCGGTCACGTACAGTTCCACGCCCGGCTCGGTACGGAACAGGCAGGGCACGTGGAAGGTGAGCACGCCGTAGCCGAAGTGGCTGACCGCCGGCGCCTGTGTGCCGGGGTCGGCGTGCAGGCGGATGGCATCGAGCGCGTCGCCGCCGTTCCACTCGGCCTCGAACCCGCTCTGGCACAGCAGCTCCCAGCCGTGCGCGTTGGCGATGTCCAATGGCAGGCAGCGGTAGGCGAAGCGCTGGTTGGTGCGGTCCATCCACGGCCGCTCGCGCGGTGCCGGGCGCACGTCGAGGGTGTGGCCGTCGAGGACGTGGGCGGTGAGTTTCATGGCGGCGGCATCGGCGGGAGACGTGCGCCGAGTGTGACGCGTCGGCGCCGGCATGGCGACCGGGGAATGCGGCGGCGCGGCGCCGTGTGCAATGCCGTCCTCGCAGAATCGCCGCGACGGTGGCATTAGCGCTTGTCAGTCCAGCCTCTATTGCAGGCCGGCGCTACAAGAGGATGGCGCGGTCTCGATCCGGAGACGGGCGCATGCCCCTGTCTTGGAAGCATGCGCGGCGCCCAGCGCGTTTCAGGGGCACCTCCAACAACCTGCTTTCGCCACAATGTAGGAGCGGCTTTAGCCGCGACGAGGCGTTCCCGCTAACGCCTGTCGCGGCTAAAGCCGCTCCTACAGGACACTTTCCGAAGTTATTGGAGGTGCCCTCAGGCCGCCTCGAATTCCAGCAGCGCCACGCCATCGCCGACCAGGTCGCCTTCGCGCACCCGGTAGCCCCGCACGGTGCCGTCGGCGGGGGCCTGCAGCGTGTGTTCCATCTTCATCGCTTCCAGCACCAGCAGCGGCGTGCCGCGGGTCACCTGCGTGCCGGGCGCCACCAGCAGGGCGACCACGCGGCCCGGCATCGGCGCGGTCAGCCCGCCGCTGTCGGCCAGCGGCTGGTCGGCCTCGCTCACCGGGTCGTGCAGCTCGAACAGCTGCGCCTGGCCATCGACGAACAGATGCAGGCGCGTTTCGGCGAACACCGCGTCCGCCTGCAGCCGCTGCGCATCGAGCGTGGCCTGCAGGCGACCCGCGTGCAGGCGGCCGTCGGCCAGCAACGTGGCATCGGTGGCGTCGTCGTGGATGCGCCAGCCGTCGTCGATGGCGATCGCGCGCAGCGTGCGCCGCTCCTCGCCGTGCTGCAGGGTCAACTGGCGCGGCGCCGGCGCGCCCAGACGCCAGCCGTCGCGCAGGTCCCACGGCGAATGCGGGTCGTCCGCTTGCGCGGCCTCGGCATGGTCGTGCAGCAGCCAGGCCAGCGCGGCGAGGCTCCAGCGCGACGCGGCGGTGGCCGGGACGGTCTCGAACAGCGCGCTGTGTTCGCGCTCGATCAGCGCGGTGTCCAGGTCGGCCTGCGCGAACGCGGCGGTGCCGACCAGGCGCTGCAGGAACGCCGCGTTGGTGGAGACGCCGACCACCTGGCAGGCGGCCAGCGCCGCCTGCATGCGCCGCAGCGCGCGCTCGCGGGTCTGGTCCCAGACGATCAGCTTGGCGATCATCGGATCGTAGTGCGGGCTGATCACGTCACCCTGTTCGACGCCGGCATCGACGCGGGTATGCGCGTCGGTGGCCGGCAGGCGCAGATGCCGCAGCGTGCCGGTCGAGGGCAGGAAGCCGCGTGCCGGATCCTCCGCGTACAGCCGCGCTTCCAGCGCGTGGCCGCGGATCGCCAGTTCGTGCTGGCGCTTGGGCAGCGGCTGGCCGGCGGCCACGCGCACTTGCCACTCGACCAGATCGGTGCCGGTGATGCATTCGGTGACCGGGTGTTCCACCTGCAGGCGGGTGTTCATCTCCATGAAGTAGAACGCGCCATCGGGGGCGGCGATGAACTCCACCGTGCCGGCGCCGACGTAACCGACCGCGCGTGCCGCCTCCACCGCGGCCTGGCCCATCGCCGCGCGTCGCGCGTCGCGCATGCCGGGTGCCGGCGCTTCCTCGAGCACCTTCTGGTGGCGACGCTGCACCGAGCAGTCGCGTTCGAACAGGTAGACCAGTTCGCCGTGGCTGTCGCCGAACACCTGGATCTCGATGTGCCGCGGGCGCAGCACGTACTTTTCGACCAGCACGTGCGCGTTGCCGAACGCGGCCTGCGCTTCGCGCTGGCAGGCGGCGAGCGCGGCAACGAAGTCCTCGCTGCGGTCGACCCGGCGCATGCCCTTGCCGCCGCCGCCGGCGCTGGCCTTGATCAGCACCGGATAGCCGATGGCATCGGCCTGCTCGCGCAGGAACGCCGGCTCCTGGCGTTCGCCGTGGTAGCCCGGGGTCAGCGGCACGCCGGCGGCCTGCATCAAGGCCTTGGCCGCGCTCTTGTCGCCCATGGCGCGGATCGCCGCCGGCGGCGGGCCGATGAAGACGATGCCGCGCGCGGCGCAGGCTTCGGCGAACTCGGCGTTTTCCGACAGGAAGCCGTAGCCGGGGTGGATCGCCTGTGCGCCGCTGGCCTGGGCGGCGTCGAGGATGCGCTCGCCGCGCAGGTAGCTGTCGCGGGCGGGGGCGGCGCCGATGTGCACGGCTTCATCGGCCAGGCGCACGTGGCGCGCGTCGCGGTCGGCGTCGGAGTACACGGCCACGGTGGCGATGCCGAGCTTGCGGCAGGTGGCGATCACCCGGCAGGCGATCTCGCCGCGATTGGCGATGAGGATCTTGTCGAAGGTCGGCGAGTCGGGGGTGGCCATGGTCGGTGCCTGGAGAATGGATTCAGAGAGGGTGCGGTGCCGGCGAGACAACCTGCAGACGACACCGCGCGCCGTTGCTGTTGCTGTTGCCGTTGCCGTTGCCGTGGCTGTGGCTGTGGCTGTGGCTGTTGCCTTGGCCGTTGCTGTGCTTTGGCTTTGGCTTTGGCTTTGGCTGTTGCTTTTGACTTACCGGGTTCCCTTCCGTAGCGGCGGCCATCGCGGGGAAACACCCGAAGGGCGGCGCACAGGGATGTGCGCCGTCCGCGGCAGGGGCAGGATGCCCCTGCCGCGGATCCCCGTGATGGACGCGGACCCGGAGCGCGTTAGCGCGGAGGGCGCTAGGCAGGGTGTGCTTTCTTTTGGTTGGCGGTTTCAAGTCCCAAGTGCAACACATGCCTTACTGAGGATGTATCGCGTGAGAATCACCACTCAATGCCAGCGCGTACGCTTGAAGCGGCGTCCTCCAATCCAGCGTTTTGCGTGGGCGCGTGTTGAGGCGGTCGGCAATGGCATCGAGTTGATCTTGCGAATAAATCGACAGGTCCG